>Ga0172382_10000162_pt1 | contig 116129 bp, 110 predicted proteins | sample Leawel138RmetaG_FD_122245 | JGI IMG/M metagenome (GOLD analysis project Ga0172382, IMG submission 122245) | Leachate microbial communities from a municipal landfill in Southern Ontario, Canada - Leachate well 138R metaG | ecosystem: Engineered > Solid waste > Landfill > Unclassified | place... | reverse complement strand
TTTGTGTTTACCTTTGTGTTTACCTTTGCGGTGAGAGTGGTTACCTGTAATGGTTTTGCTGCTTACCTTACCGTCAAAGTCGGTATAGGTGATTTGGCGAGTGGTTTCACCTGTTTCTTTGTTGATGGTGGCAATGGTTTCTCGGGTGGCAACGCGGCCATCTTTGGCGGTGACTGTATCATTGCGAATAAAGCCTGTGTCGGTGGCGTGTTGCTCGGTGATACGGTGCATGCTGTGGTCCCAGTTACGCGCAGGCATGTCGTCGCGTTCAGCATAGCTGCCCATAGCTACTAAGCTGCAGGTGATTAAAAGTGAGGAGGTAAGGGCGAATTTTTTCATGCTAATACTCCGATATTTTGAATCAATACTGCTCAAATAGCAGCGTTTATAGAATGTACTACAGGGGTATTAACGAAGCTGGGGCTAAAAGGTTGACACAAAATGCTTTTTTAATTTATTTTTTTGTGGGTTGATAACCATTAATGCTGCTCTCGACAGCTGGATACGGGCTGCGCAAGGATTATTTTGTTTCTGGGTTGGATAAGATGCGTAATGTTTATGCGGGGAGCGGTCGCCGTGTCACTTTCCATAAACGCATCAATAATAAACAGCAGGTGGTGGATAAGCCAATCGTCAAACCCATCCAGAAGCCTTTTGCTGCAAGCGGCTTGGCGGTAAGCCAGTCGGTAAGGCCTAGGCAATACCCCACTGGCAGGGCAATTCCCCAGTAGGTGATCAAGATTAAGATCATTGGTACGCGAGTATCGTGATAAGCGCGCAGGGCGGCGTTGCTAATAATTTGCAAGTGATCGGGTATTTGGTACACGGCCATCCAAAAGAACAGTGACATGGCAATTAGCCGCACTGTCATGTCCTCGGTATACAAACCGATGATATTTTCTCTGAATAACAAGATGCCACTCATGGTTGTAGCTGATAAGGCAATCGCGGCTGTTAACCCAACTGCTACAATGGTGTTGGCTAATCTTTGATCGCCGCGCCCAAGGTAATATCCAACCCGAATAGTGACAGCCTGCGACAGTGCCAGTGGCAACATAAAGATTAGATGTGAAGAGCTCAGTGCAATTTGATGTCCTGCTGTTACTTCGATGCCAAGACGTGCGACTAATAAGGCAATTAGCGAAAATATACTTACTTCAGCTACAGCTGCCATGGAAATTGGTAAGCCTAAGCGTGCGATCCTGATAATGTGCTGAAGGTTAGGCTTGTGCCAGCGTGCAAAAAGCTGAATGCCGTTGTAGTTGGTTTTGGATGAGGTAAACCATACCAGCAGGATAACTTGTATCCAAAAGCTTATGGCTGTAGCCCAGCCACAACCGACTGCGCCGAGTTCCGGGAAGCCCCATAAACCGTAAATCAGTACGTAGTTCATAGGAATGTTGACGATAAAGGCGATCAGGCTGCTCAGCATATAGGGTTGCGTGCGGCCCATACCTTCGGTATAGCTGCGCAGGCCATTAAAAATAGCGGCGGCTGGCATGCCCCAGGCAAAGGCGGATAAATAGCCCTGGGTAACAGGTACGATATCAGGTTTAACGCCGACTAGTGTGAGTAGGCCTGAACTGTGGCGCAACAACCAAACCGCAAACAGTGATACGGCGATGGCCAACCAGATGCTTTGCTGTACGGTGGTAACGATGCCGTTATGGTTTCGCGAACCATGAAATCGGGCGACCATCGAGGTGGACGCAATCAATAAACCTGAGATCAATAGATACAATGGTAGCCACAGGCTGTTACCTACCGCTACCGCTGCTAGTGCTTCGGCGCTGTAATGCCCCGACATCATCGCGTCGACCACACCAGTGGCGGTAGTCAGCGTTTGTGCAACCAGTAGCGGAGTAGCGAGTCGAGTTAACAGACCCAGCTCGCGGCGAAATAGGCTAAAGTCAATCATAAAGCGATTTGGTCTAAATAGTCAGGGGCGGGCATTCTAGCCTGAGTGGCTCCTTAATACAGCCTATCGTGTTGACGCAGGGAGGCTTTCGATAACCTCGCGGGCATTTTATCGATGTTAGGTGCTGCCCTTAGCCGTAGCGTTGTTGCCAGTCACCGTTGTTTTGCTCGTCACAGGCCTGTTCTGAGTCAAAGTTGACCGGTTTGCGCAGTTTAATATTTACGGCGGTTAATTGTTGTTGGATTAGCTGACGTAAAACATGATCCTGGCCAGCCTTTAAAGCGTTGGATAGCTCGCTGTTGGAGCCGAAAACACAGACTACGATCAATGAATTAGCCACGTCACGATAGTTAACGAAATGGGTTATCCACTTAAAGCCGGCTACTTCCTTGAGCGCTACTTCGCACACCTCAGTGAGTGCGCTGATGATAGCGTTGTCGATTTTTTTATCCGTTTTTCTCATACAGTTATGAAACCAATTGTTTTTTACAGTGAGGTAGGCGGTTAAGTCTAAGATAAGACTGAAATAGTTGATTTTATCAGGGCTAAAGCGATAAACGCTCACATTTAACTACAGCGATATCACATTAATAATAATTTTAAACCTATCAATATCAGTACTACACCGCCTAACAGCTCAGCTTTGCTCTCTAGCCATGTGCCTGTTTTTTTACCGATAAATACGCCGGCCCAGCTGAAGAAAAATGTTGTTATACCAATGATCATGCAGGCAATAAATGGGTTTACATCCAGCAAGGTTAGGGTAAACCCTGCAGCCATTGCGTCAATGCTAGTGGCAATGGCGAGCATGAGCATAACTCGGTGGGTGATGGTGACAATATCTTCTTCGATACCCTCGGCGAATGATTCGAAGATCATTTTTCCACCAATCAGCAACAATAACAAAAAAGCGATCCACGGCGCATAGGCTTCCACCCAGCCCAATACTCCTTTGCCACCGATATAACCGATTAGAGGCATCAGGGCTTGAAATAAACCAAAATAGATCGCTGACATTAACGCAAGTTTGGTGGTGTTTTGTTTGTTTTTTGAGCCTAGTCCGATAGCGACAGCGAAGGCGTCCATGCTTAATGCCACGGCAAGTATGAATACATCAATCACATTAATTTATCCGGTTGGCGGTTACTGGCTGTTTTAGCGGTATAACCTTTGGGGGTGTTTTTGGCTGATAAAGTCGTATAGTGCTATTTTCTTGGAAGTTGGTCGTGATCGGGTAGCTCGCTGGGATCTTTATACCACTGCGCTCTTGAACCACAGAAAATATTATTGGATGGCTCTATGTTGGGGTGCCCATTCAGTGTCCCAGCGGGGACAATAACGGCTTTACCGCTTTTGCTGTGCCAAGGTAGAGAAGATCCACACTGCTGACAAAATGCGGTGGCAAAATGTTTGGTTTCAGGGGGTAAAAACTTAGCTACCTTCGATTCACCGGCTAGCCATCGAAATTGATCAGGCTTGACCATTAAGTTAGCTGCAAAAGCACTGCCGGAAAATTTACGACAACGTGAACAGTGGCAGTATTGAAAAATGCCTAAATTACCCGAGATTTCATACTGTACTTCTCCACACAAGCAACTACCGTTAGTTTTTTCCTTATTCATGAGTGTGCTCCTGTTATTAAATCCGCGAATGATGTTAAAGGTTAATCGGGCTTATTAATAGTGACGGTCTGTAATGGAAATGGGCCCGTGGCACTGCCTGCATAGAGCGTGCGGTGGGGGAAGGGGATCTCAATATTGTGTTCATCGAAGGCATTTTTTATTTCTTCGTGAATGCTGTTTTTTAATTTGAGATAGTTTTCTCGTTTAGCCCAAACTGAGTATTGAATATTTAATGATGACTCGCCAAAGTTCTGAAAAATATAGACTGGTTTTGGCTCTTCAAGGCAAAGGGGATTGCGTGTTGCAATTTGATTGAGCAAACCTCGTACTGTTTTAAGGTCTTCTTTATAGGCAACGCCGAGTAAAATATCCAGCCGACGAATGGGAAAACGTGTCACTGTGGTAACCTCGGATTTAATCAGTGACTCATTGGGTATTCGTACAAACAGATTATCAAAAGTGCGCAATTTAACCGATAGCAAGTCAATAGAAAGCACCTCGCCAACGGTATTGCCAACGCGAATATTATCTCCTACGGTAAAAGAGCGTTCGGCGACTAAAAACAAACCACTGATAAGATTGGAGGCAGAAGTTTGTGAAGCAAAGCCGATAGCGACACTCAGTATACCTGCCGCGCCTAACAGTACGCTGAGGTTGAAGCCCATTTCGTGTAGTGCTGAGGCGAAAAATAATAAGAGGATGAGGTAGTGGCTACCTCGTTTGGCCAGCATGATCTGATGTTTGTCGGCGTGATCTGGCGCAAACCGTGTAATCATTGAGCTGACTACCTTGGCGAGTACGAGGCCTGCGATTAGCAGAAAGACCGCGCGTATCATTCCCCACACATTGGCACTACCTAAAAACTGGATAATGTCGCTCCAGAATGAATTCATTGCAATCTCCTGCTGTTTAACGGCATACAAAGCTGAGTTGGGTGATTAGTTAAATACCGCATTAAAGGCGCGAAATAGTACATTATGGTTTGGATATAACCTGGGAGTATTGAGTAAAATCGATTCTACGGCTTCGGGGGGGGCTTTATGATTTACCTCCAGCTTGGCTATTTCCCCCGCTTTTTCCCTGACAAGCTTTACCGATGGCGTCCATAATTGGCCGGATACGGTTGATTGATACAAGTGCAGCATAGGAACTGGCAAGTTCAAGCGCTCGACTAATAACGTTGAATCGGCTTTATTGTGAATGCAAACGGGGGTAATAGCGCGGTGCGGGCGTGGTAAAAGCTCACTTAAATGCATCCGGCAGTGGGTATTAGAGGCATAGCACAGCTCGCCATCCATGGTAGAGGAGCCGAACCATGTGTCTGACGGACGCAGGATAGGGATGCTTATCAGCGTTTTTTTATGTTCGGTGCCAACGGATAGCTCAACCCACAGCAGGGAGCTTATATACAGCGTTACTGCGGCCCCGGCAGCCAGAGAAAAAGGTGTAAACGGGCGAGATATAATCGGTCGGTCGGCTAACAATGGACGGATAGTGAGCAGGCCATCATCGTCGGGGAGTACAAAGCGCGAATTTTCCTCTAGAGAGGCTGGAAGTGCGCCATGTGCCGTGACTGAATAGAGTGTATCGCCTTCATCGGGATCGTTGATACTTTCATAAGCAATGTGCCAGGTATTACCTGAGCGTTGTACCAGTAGTGTTAACGGGCCAATTTGCCATTCTTTGTTGTGGTTGTCGTCAAAATAGAACTCACCCCACCAGTTTGATGTCAGCTCATTGTTTTGGGTCATATTGCCTCCGGATAGAGGCAATATTATATACGGTTTATTGATCGCCGCTATGATCTCATGCGGTGGCCAGGCGAAAGCGATCTCGTTATAGCTGTTAAAACCAGTCTTTACGTTTAAAGTAGGCAACCATGCCGACGGTAATTGTAATCATCAAGCCCCAGAGCATGGGGTAACCGTAGTACCAATATAATTCTGGCATGGCCCAGGGGCTGTCGCTGTTGGCATTAAAATTCATCCCATACAGGCCTACTAGGAAGGTCAGTGGAATAAAGATGGTAGATATAGCGGTTAATAAGCGCATCACATCGTTTAAGCGATAACTGATACTCGACAAGTACACGTCCATCATGCTGGCGGTCATGTCACGATAGGCATCCAGCAAATCGATAATTTGTATCGTATGGTCATAGCAGTCTCGTAAATAGATTAATGTACCATCGTTTAAAAATTCGCTTTCATCGCGAATCAGTTTGTTTAATAGGTCGCGTTGCGGCCATAGCATGCGCCGTAAGATCAATAACTCGCGTTTAATATGGTGTAATTTTTTTAATGTAGCTTTATTGGGAACCGTGAGTAATTCTTCTTCAATTAACTCGATGCGCTCACCAAGGGTTTCGAGCACGGGAAAGCCTTCATCAATGATGAGATCCAATAGGCAGTAGAGTAAATAATCTGCACCGAGCCTACGGATTTTTCCGTGTGGGTTATTGTGCAAGCGTTTTCGAATGGTTTCGAATGGGTCGGTAATGCCTTGATGAAAGCTGATTAGATAACCTTGGGCGAGAAACAAGCTGACTTGCTCGCCGGTAATGGTGTTGGGGGTTTTTACGGGTAGATTGAGTACGGTAAAGAGTTGGGTGTCGTAGGCTTCTACCTTGGGTCGTTGGCCGCTATTCAGGATGTCTTCTTGGGCAAGAGGGTGTAATTCAAAGAGTAAGGCCAATTCTTTTAATATTTTCGCGGTGACACGTCCTTGAATATGAATCCAGGTAACAGTGGACTCTTTAAGGTAGGGCAGGCAGTCCTCCGCGCTGGCTAATTGTTTTTCAACAAAACTTTCACTGGAATAATCAATAAGGCTGATTTTCATTTCGCCAGTATTGGGGAGCATGCGCTCGGTCAGGGTTCCTGGTGGTGTGCCGGGTGGGTGATAGTGTTTTTGGAAATGAGCCATAATATGTGTATTCAATGGTTACTGAGCATTAATAAGGGGTGCGGTAATAAAATAATTATGCAGTGTATGTTTGTGTAGTCTGGCTGGTCAGAGCATCATTGATGGCTGTAGTTAGCCGGTCTATGGATAAGGGTTTGGTGAGAAATCCATCCATCCCTGCAGCGTAGCAGCGTTGTTGACATTCAGGTAAGGCGTGGGCAGTTAAGGCGATAATAAGTTTAGGACTTAGCTGTTGTTTTTTTTCAAAGAGGCGAATTTTTTCGCTCGCTAAAAAACCATTCATTATCGGCATTTCACAATCCATTAGGATAAGGTCAATATTGTCATACTGTTGTTGATAGTACTCGAGAGTTTCTTCGCCATTATTGGTAAGTTGTAATTTATGACCAAGCTTGCTTAGCATCGCCTGGATGACTTTAGCGTTTACGGGGTTATCTTCGGCAACAAGAACATTGAGCGATGTTGTGGGATTTAAGCTGGGTTGTGTTGTGTCACGTTGTTTTATCGTTGTTTTGTTAATGGCATGTTGAAAAATATCTGACAGTTGTTGTACCGATGTTGGCTTGCTACCGACATAATGTAAATTTAGTGCGTTTTTCCGCTCTTTTGTCGATATTTCATTGGTGGCGCTCAGCAATAAGATAAGAATTTGATTATATTTAGTATGCCCTAGGATCTGCTTGGAAAATTGGAGTCCATTGGTGTGTGGCATATCCAGATCAGTGATAATGAAATCAAAATAATCGGCCTGGTGGCTGGCGAGTATTATCCATGCTTCATTAGCTGAGCTGGCGGTGATGGCTTTCATGCCCAGCGCCTTAGCTTGTTCTGCTAAGATATTTCTAGCTACACTGTAATCATCTACGATGAGGAGTTTTTTATCGTTTAGATTGATCAACTCCATTGGACAGTGCTGGGATACCGGCAATGCCAACTTTATGGTGAAACAGCTGCCTCTACCAAGTTCACTAACAACGTCAATAGTCCCGTCCATAATTTCAATCAGTTGCTTGCAAATGGATAGCCCTAGTCCAGTGCCGCCATATTTGCGGTAAGTGTCGTTGCTGGCTTGTGAGAATGAGCGGAATAGTCGTTGCTGGTGGCGGATACCTATGCCGGTATCGCTAACACTGATGGCGAGATTGCATTGGCTTTCGTCAGTTACTTCGCTTTCAACACGTAAAATGATTTCACCTTGCTCAGTAAATTTAAAGGCGTTAGAGAGTAGGTTGAGTAGAATTTGACGTAGCCGAGAGGGATCGCCAGTTAAAAAAGGCGGGGTGCTTGGGTTAATAGATGCGGTAAAATTAATGTCTTTGCCAATAGATGTGTAGCGATATATTTCTGCTAACTCAGCGATTAATTGCTCAAGGCTAAAATCAATCGTTTCAAGTTTTAGCGCGCCGGCTTCAATTTGTGAAAAGTCCAGCACATCATTAATAACATTAAGCAGGGATTTTCCGGAATTGATAATGACGTTGACATATTGTTTTTGGGTGGGTGGTAATGATGATTGATGCAATAGATCGGCCATACCCATGACGCCGTTAAGGGGGGTGCGGATTTCATGGCTCATGATGGCTAGAAATTCACTCTTGGCATGGTTGGCAGCATCCGCGCGGGAGCGTTGCCAGTGACTTTTTATTGTTGACCAAATTAATATGTTTATTGCAGATGTACTAATAAAAGCCAGAATTAACAAAAAAATTTGTTGATAACCAAGGGTATAGCTGTGTTCCAAATACACCTTGAATGATTGTTGATTAAGGCTGACTGTCGACTGCTGGCTCCAGGTTCCGGCGGTATATGTTAATCGACTAGTTTCCTTGGGGCTGCCGAGAACAGTCCATGCAAGTGATTGGCTTTGTGGGGTTGAGTGGCTTGGCGTCAGGCGCAAGCTGTAGCCAGGGGCTATGGTTAGGTGTTGAAGGATAATGGCTGGAGATATTTCCAGCACAACCAGGTTTGTTTGTGCCGCTTTTTCAGGCTGGTTGATGGTGCCAGTAATAAAGTATGAGTGTGCACCTTGGTTGGTCATGAGTGGTGCGGAAACTTGAATGCTGCCTGGAGAAAGCTCGATGTGGTTAGTTTCTAACAGATCGTCAATGTTTGTCTGCATGCTGGTTTTTTCAGTACTGCTTGATTGTAGCTCTGAATACACTACTGATAATTTGTTGCTATTCACGCGGGTGGCGGTGTCAGTGTTAGTTTCTTGTGGGGTTTTCTCCGCATACACGACAGCGCGAATATGCTTTTCGCTGGCTAGAATATTGGTTGTAAACAGATGGAATTCTTCGGCAGTGACCCTATCCGATGCATGAAAAAAAGCTTGGTAAGCGCGTATTAGTGTTTCGTTGACGCTGAGATAATTTTGTAAATCTTGCTTGATTTGTGAGCTTTGATGGTTAAATTGGCGTTGTTGTTTCTCAATAATAGTCTCCCAAGTAATAAAAACAGCCAGGCAGACCAAGAAAGCTGCGGTGATGATTGAAATCACTGAAAGCCATCGGTTGTTAAGTTTACTTATTGGCACAAGTGTTTGTTCTCGTGTGAGGCGGTTATTTATGTTGCTGGAACTTTACTATTACTATGCTGCAAGCATAGCTATTTGTAGCAATTTAGCACGTTTTATTACGGCAATAGGACGGTCTTGCTGTTGAGCAGTTGTTAGCAAGGGGCAGGGGCTGAGGGATAAAATAGAGTACGGTAGATTGGCGTGATGAGCATCCGAGTGGTGTAAACTGGTGCGCAATTGTGAATATACCCTGCTTGATGAGGATTTTGTGCAGCTAAAAGATAACGATGTTCATTTGTGGATGCTGGATATTCAGCAGGTATCAGACCAGCAGTTGGCGGGTTTTCGGCAGCTTATGTCTGCGCAAGAGTTGGAGCGTAACCAGCGTTATCGATTTGCTAAAGATCAAAAGCGTGATTGTATAACCAGAGGTTTGGTGCGTACTACCTTGTCTCGCTATAGTGATTTGGCGCCGGAGGCCTGGGCTTTTAACAAGGGTGACCACGGTAAGCCAGAAATCATTAACTCACCGGTGCCGTTGCGGTTTAACCTCAGCCATACTTTCCGCTACATTGTTTGTGCGGTCACTCCCCGTTGGAATGTCGGTGTTGATGTTGAACATACCGAACGCAAGAATGATGTGCGCGAAATTGCCAAACATTATTTTTCTGAGCAGGAAGTCAGCGATTTGTTTGCGCTAGATGAGGTGCAGCAATTGGATACTTTTTTTGATTATTGGACGTTGAAGGAGGCCTATATGAAAGCGAGTGGTGAGGGCTTATCTCTGGGTTTGGGTAACTTTAGCTTTAATCTGGGCAATCCTATTAGTCTAAGCCTTAGCGAGGTTATCAAGGATAGTGCCAGTGACTGGCATTTTCAGCTTTATCATCCCAGGATCGATCATCGTATGGCCGTAGCGGTCAAAAGCGGTGCTGTCGACCCGTGTATTCAGCTGTTTGATGCGAATAATGCCAAGTTGGCTTAGTTTATATGGCTTGGCTGTTCAGTTCATATTCAGTTGGAGCGGTGTATTATGAACCTATTAGAATTTACGCTTTGTGAGAGCTGCTCCATGGCGGGCTTAGCTGCACTGAAACAGTCTATTATTTTAAGCGAGTAGTGATTATGGAATCTTATAACGCTCTATTAGCAACGCTGGCATTAACCATGGGGGCCTCGTGGGCTAGCGGTATTAATTTATATGCGGCGCTACTGGTGCTGGGTATTGGTGGTGCTACTGGTAATATTGCGTTACCTGCTGAGCTGCACATATTACAAGATCCAGTGGTGATTGCGGCGGCGGGTTTAATGTATGCGGTGGAGTTTTTTACCGATAAAGTCCCTGGTGTTGATACTGTTTGGGATTCTCTGCACACCTTTATTCGTATTCCTGCGGGTGCATTATTGGCGGCTGGCGCGGTGGGAGATGTTAGCCCGGCACTGGAGATCGCCGCAGGTGTTGTTGGGGGTGGCATGGCGGCTACTAGTCATGCGACCAAAATGGGTGCCCGTATGCTGATTAACACCTCTCCTGAGCCAGTAACGAACTGGACTGCCTCTTTTGCCGAAGATATCTTGGTGATCGCTGGCTTGTGGGCCGCGCTCAGCCATCCGGCGGTATTTTTAATTTTGCTATTGTTATTTATGGCAGTGGTTATTTGGATGTTGCCGCGACTATGGCGTTTACTTAAAGTAATGCTTAAAAAGATCAGCCAATTCTTCTCCGGTTCCAAGCCAGCTCAACCGGAGATGGGATTTGGCGATGATTTGTTCGCCGGCAAAGGTCTCGGGGAGGGCTTGGCATCTGGGCGTTCAGCGGGGCTTGAGCCGCCTAAAAATAAGTAACTATAAATCTATGCTGCTTTCCTTTAATGCTTAGGCAGCATTGAGCTGTAAATATTTAAGTTTATGCTGCTGTATCATTGGCATGATTTCTTCGGGCCATTTCAGTCGTTTGATCTGTTCAAACAGCTCATTAGCCAGATCATATTCCCGGCGTAAATAGCCTAGCCACTGTTTGACTCGGCTACCCACATATTTACGTTCGTACATATCTTCCGTCACCAGACAAAATTGTGCCAGTAAGTCGATTATTTCCAGCCAGCTCATCGCGCTGGCAATAGTTTCTCCTCTGGCAGCTTTTATCTGTCTCGCTAAGTCGGGGCAGGAGAGTAAGCCGCGTCCCAGCATGATGTCGCTGCAACCGCTTTGGCTGATACAAGCTTGATAGTCGGCAGGGGACCATATTTCACCGTTGGCGATAATCGGAATCGGACTGCTGGCGTTGATCTCGGCCAGTGCTTCCCAGTAGGCGGGGGGTTTATAACCATCATCTTTGGTGCGGGCATGAATGGTTAATTCGCTGGCGTTAGCGGCGATGATTGCCTGGGTGATGTCATTAAATAGGCTGCGGTCATTAAATCCCAGGCGAATTTTAGCGGTAACCGGTATCGACGCCGGAACCGCAGCCCTGACGGCGCTAACAATATTGTAGAGGCGTTCTGGCTGTTGCAATAATACTGAACCGCCATCATTGCGGTTGACAGTTTTGGCTGGACAGCCAAAGTTTATGTCAATACCTGGTGCGCCGAGATTGGCGGCGCGCTGGGCGTTGATTGCCATGGGTTCGGCGTTGCCGCCGAGTAATTGTATATATACCGGTGTGCCACTGGCGGTAACGCCGCCGTTGTGTAGTTCTGGGCAAAAACGGTAAAACACTTTGGATGGTAAAGGGTTGGTGGTTACACGAATAAATTCGGTCACGCAGCGATCAATACCCCCGATTTGGGTGAGCATAGTGCGCATGGTGTGATCAACAACACCTTCCATTGGCGCTAATAGTATTCGCATAATTTTGCTAGTGTGAGGTGGGTGGCGAAGGGATTATACGTGGTTGTTGGCCGAGGGTTAATGCTTGGTAAATTTATTACAGCCGTTTTTTCTAGTTGTTGCGGGTGTCAGCCCCCAGTTTGTGTTGGATATAGTTGGTTTTAATATGCTTTTGGTTGTCGATATGGGGCTTTGTGGCTGCCTTATAACTCACTGATTAGTAAGGCTTTGTAGTTTTATTACTTTTTATAAAGAGCAGATTTTATATTGCCCGTGGCTATGAATACCTGTAGATTGGCGTTCATTGATAGGTAGCTTATAGCTGGAAATACAGCGTGTTTTTATCAGGCTTTGCTATAATTTTAGTCGGTTTGTAGTTGGGATAATTAATGTTTTTCCGGTTGCTTGTCGCCCAGTGAGGTCGGTGTATTTTGGAGAATATAATGCAGGATAGCTTGGTGCAGCAGGGTGTTGAGCTCATGCTCTACGGTATGGGAACCGTGTTTGTTTTTTTGGTTGTATTGATTTTGGCGACTACGGCCATGTCGAGTCTTATGCAGCGCTTTGTTAAGCCTGAGCAGATACCGCTACCGCCCCAGCCTAGGGGTAATCCGCATCAAGCTAAAGATGAGCAGTTGGTGGCAGTGATAACTGCGGCGATTCATAAATATCGTTCACGTCACCAGAGGTGAGCATTTATTGTCTATATATTCAATGATTCAATCTCCAGCTCATTATTACCTAAATTTTTTGGTGCGGCTCGATTAGGCTTACTACCGGCCGATCATTGCCCATCAACAATCTGCCCATAAACAAGGCTCTATTCCATGACTGATAACAAAAAGCCCCTTGGTATTACCGATGTCGTGTTGCGTGATGCGCACCAGTCTTTATTTGCCACACGAATGCGTTTGGACGATATGCTGCCGATTGCCGCAAAATTAGATCAAATCGGTTTTTGGTCATTAGAGTCCTGGGGGGGGGCGACCTTTGATGCCTGCATTCGTTATTTAGGTGAAGACCCTTGGGAGCGTATCCGTGAGCTGAAAAAAGCGATGCCAAACACGCCGCAGCAGATGCTGTTTCGCGGCCAGAATATTTTGGGCTATCGTCATTATGCTGATGACGTTGTTGAGCGATTTGTTGAACGCGCAGCAGTGAATGGGGTTGATGTGTTTCGTGTCTTCGATGCGATGAACGACCCCCGTAACCTAGAAACCGCTATTAAAGCTGTGCGCAAGGTGGGCAAACATGCGCAGGGCACTATCTCTTACACCATAAGCCCGGTACATAATATTGAGTTATGGGTGACGCTGGCAAAACAAATTGAAGCGATGGGTGCCGATTCGATAGCGATTAAGGATATGGCTGGATTATTAAAGCCTTATGTGGCTTTTGAGTTGGTCAGTCGTTTAAAGAAAGAGTTATCTATTCCCATACACATGCAGTGCCATGCAACTACAGGGTTATCAACGGCAACCGCTTTAAAAGCTATTGAAGCGGGTATCGACAATGTGGATACCTCTATTTCTTCAATGAGTATGACCTATGGCCACTCGCCGACTGAGTCAGTGGTGGCGATGTTAGAGGGTACGGATCGTGATACCGGTTTGAACATTATTTTATTAGAAGAAATCGCTGCTTACTTTCGTGAAGTGCGGAAAAAGTATGCGAAGTTTGAAGGGTCATTGCGTGGTGTGGATTCTCGTATTTTGGTGGCTCAGGTTCCTGGTGGCATGCTGACTAATATGGAGAGCCAGCTGAAGGATCAAGGTGCTGCTGATAGGCTTGATGAGGTGTTGGAGGAAATCCCTAAAGTGCGTGAGGATCTGGGCTTTATCCCGCTGGTTACACCCACTTCGCAAATTGTTGGTACTCAAGCGGTAATGAATGTGTTGTTCGGCGAGCGCTACAAGTCGATATCTAAAGAAACCGCCGGGGTATTAAAGGGCGAATACGGTGCTACCCCGGCACCCGTGAATAAAGCCTTGCAAGAGCGTGTGTTGGACGGCGCTGAGCCGATTACTTGTCGTCCCGCTGATGTCTTAAAACCCGAGATGGACAATTTAACCTCGACATTGCGCTCGGTAGCGAAAGAAAAGGGTATCAAGCTAACTGCGGGTGAGAAAGAAATTGACGACATCCTGACTTACGCCTTATTTCCTGAAATCGGACTTAAGTTTTTACAAAACCGTGGTAATCCCGCAGCTTTTGAACCTGTGCCTTGTTACGAAAAGCCTGCAGAGGCTACCAAGACTGCTGTGGCGAGCGAATCTGAGGTTTATACGGTTTCAGTAGGTGGGCAAAGCTATGTTGTCCAAGTGGCTGAGGGGGGCGACGTATCTGCTATTACACCAGCTGCAGCTCCGGCAGTGGCTGCTACTCCCGTAGGTGCTGGCGAGCCGATCACTGCTCCTCTGGCGGGTAATATATTTAAAGTTAATGTGGCCGTCGGGGCGTATGTCCAGCAGGGCGATGTCATTATCATCCTTGAAGCGATGAAAATGGAGACCGAAGTGCGGGCTGCCAAATCCGGTGCGGTGGTGGCAGTTAGTGTCAAAGAGGGGGATTCTGTTTCCGTTGGCGATATTCTGCTGACACTGGCGTAACGGGGCGTTCTATGGATAAGTTATTAGCGCTCTGGTACGACTCTGGGATCTATCAAATGCTACCGGGGCAGTTTGTGATGATCCTGGTTGCCCTGTTGCTGCTTTATCTGGCGATTAACCGAGGTTTTGAGCCGCTATTACTGGTGCCTATTGGTTTTGGTGGTTTGTTGGCCAATATTCCAGGTGCGGGATTAGCTTTTTCAGCGGTTGAAAATGCTATTTTTTCCGCTGACCCTGAAGTGCTAAAAGCATTGGCTCATAGCCTTAATTTGGCTAGCTGGGAGCTAGGTAAAGATATTTATCATGCCTATGAGAGCGCCTCAGCTGCAGAGCATGTTGCTGCGGTGCAGGCGGCAAGTGACTTTGGTTTTGGTAATGGTATGCTCTACAACTTTTACACGGTTGCTATCGCCAGCGGTGCGGCGCCTTTGATTATTTTTATGGGCGTAGGGGCGATGACGGATTTTGGTCCTTTGTTAGCCAATCCTAAAACCTTGTTGTTAGGGGCAGCCGCTCAGTTTGGTATTTTCGCTACGGTACTGGGGGCGGTTGGTTTAACCAAATTGGGGATTATGGATTTCAGTATTGCTGACGCGGCTGCGATTGGCATTATTGGCGGTGCAGATGGTCCTACAGCAATTTATGTCGCAAGCTTGCTCTCGCCTAATTTACTGGGGGCGATAGCGGTGGCGGCCTACTCCTATATGGCGTTAGTTCCTTTGATTCAGCCACCTATTATGCGCGCGTTGACCACGGTGGAAGAGCGCAAAATTGAAATGGTACAGCTGCGAAAAATTTCTAAAGTTGAAAAAGTCTGCTTTCCGTTGTTGCTACTTATTTTAGTCGCTCTGTTTCTGCCTTCGGCAGCGCCATTACTGGGGATGTTTTGTCTGGGTAATTTGATGAAAGAGTGCGGAGTGGTCGATAGGCTGAGCAATACCACTCAAAATGCGTTGATTAATATCACCACTATTTTTCTCGGCTTATCCGTAGGGTCCAAGCTCAGCGCGGACAAGTTTCTAGACCTAAACACGCTGGGGATACTGGTGCTGGGAATAATTGCCTTTTGTATTGGCACCGCCAGTGGTGTCATTATGGCGAAGATAATGAATAAGTTTTCCAGCACCCCAATCAATCCCTTGATTGGTTCTGCGGGGGTTTCTGCGGTGCCGATGGCGGCGCGGGTATCGAATAAAGTGGGGCTGGAGGCCAACCCGCAAAACTTCCTGCTGATGCATGCCATGGGCCCTAATGTTGCGGGCGTAATCGGCTCGGCAGTCGCGGCTGGGGTAATGATTAGTCTGGTAGGGTGAGCTTGCTACAGGGTTGGTGTTGCTGCCTGCGGCAGTGTTTAATGCTTTTGTGTTGGGTTGCCGGGGTCAATTTGCCGCAAAAGCTGTTCTCTTGAATTATTGATGCTGACCATATCCGTACTGCGGCGATCATCAGATTTACGTCGACGTTTATGGCTTAGGTCTAATCTAGGGTTTTGCCGCTGTTCTTTGCCTTTGCGGCGATCAGTACCCGAGCGTCTGTTGAAAAAAAATAGCATAGTCATAACATCATTTCTTAATTCTTGCGTTAAGCTCCAGGATCTGGCGTATCGGGCCGGTTTCTGGCTTATTGTTAAGTGCTTATATTTGTGGTGGATGCCCCAGATTTGTAGATCAGGTCTATAATTAGCCTCGCAGAGGTGAACTTTGATGGCTCCAGTCCCCTACAAACCTACAGAGCAGCCATTTTACTGCCATAATGAACGATTATAGTTAACTTATTTTAGGCTATCCTGGTGAATTTTCCAGCGCATGTAGAATCGGCTCGCTGACAATGAGAACTGCTAGGGTTTCTATTGTCAGCATGGGCTCATATAATTAAACGCTATAAAACTAATAGTGAAATGGAGGTGGTAGGTTGACAGGTGAGCAGGTTGCTGCGCGTATGACGATGATAGGACAGCAATTCGGCGATGTGCTCAGGGTGCTGCCGAGTAAAACGCTGCAATCTATCGTTTACGTGTTGATAGCTATCTGGTTGTTGTCAATAATCGTGCACTTCGTTTTTTTAGTGATTCCGTCTACTACCTCCGAGGCTACGGCTAAAACGGTACCGGTGGTTATCGGTACGGCTAGTGCAACCGTTGATATATCAGCCCTGCAAAAGTTGCATCTATTCGGTGAGGCGGGTGCTCAGTCTCATTTGGATACACCTGTTGTTATGGCCGAAGAAACGGTGCTTGATGCGGAGAAAACTCAGTTAAATTTGACCCTTGAAGGTATTGTTCATACCCCAGATACCAGTCAGTCGGTGGCGGTTATCGTGTATCAAGGTAAGCAGGAACAGTACTACATAGGTGATAAGCTTCCGGTGGGGGCGAGGGTGACTCTGGCCAAAATTTTAGTTGATCACGTCATCCTGGATAACGCAGGTAAGTATGAATCGCTTTGGCTATACGATGATGAAAAAATTGCTCAGGCCCAGCCGATACAGGCTATTACGCCTGCCAGCCGTACAGCGGTTACTGATAAGCGCGATGATGATCAAGCAACAGAGTTGGCTGAGGATTACCGCCAGCGTTTATATAAAAACCCTAACTCATTAGCAGAAGTGCTCAGGATCTCTCCTGCGCAAAAAGACGGTGAAATGGTTGGCTATCGAATTAGCCCAGGTAGAGATCGTCAGCAATTTACTGCTTTGGGCTTCAAGAATAACGATATCGTTACTAGTATCAATGGTATTGCTTTGGATGAACCATCCAAAGCGTTAGAAATATATAAACTGATGCGTACGGCAACAGAGGCTACATTTACGGTAGACCGCAATGGAGGTCCGGTAGAGTTGATGGTTTCATTGGGTGATCAATTAACCGACCCATAAACTGATAAAGCTCAGAGCGTCACGCGTAGCTTATTGCGTATTAGCCGGGTTGAGATAATTCAATATATAAAGTGAACAGTTGAGTGTTTTTTATGGTGTTATTACAACAAGGAATGCTAGCTGCACGGCGAGCTGTGTTACTCGCGGTGTTGTTGTGTGCCGGGTCGATTGGCGGTGTACAGGCCGCTGACGAGAGCGGCGTGGCAGAGCAGACTTGGACGGTAAATTTTAAAGACACTGATGTGCAGGAGCTGATACGTTTTGTTGCCAAGGCGACCAAGCGAACCATCATCATTGACCCTAAAGTAAAGGGTAAAGTACAAGTGATTTCAGCCTCGCCGGTGAATAGCGATCAGCTTTACCAGCTGTTTTTGTCCATTCTTGAAATTCATGGTTTTGCCGCCGTCGAGTCCGGTGGTGTTACCCGTATAATTCCTGACAAGGATGCGCGTACGGCCCCGGTTCCGGTGGTCAATGACGGCTTTTATGGTAGCGGTAGCGAGGTTATCACTCAGGTGATTCAGCTGGAAAACATTTCTGCAGCCAAGCTTATCCCCGTGTTAAGACCATTGGCTCCGCAGCAGGCGCATATGGCGGCCTATGCCCCGAGCAATGCGATTATCATTTCGGATACGGCGGCCAATATTAAACGCATTATGCAGGTGATCAAAAGCATCGATTTATCGGCAGTACAAAAAACTGACATTGTTGTGCTGGAACATGCCTCAGCGGAAGAAATAGTCAGAATGTTAGAGCAGCTGAGTAAATCAGAGGCGGCGAAAGGGCAGGCTGATACTAAAAATCTAGTACTAGTTGCGGATAAGCGCACTAACAGTGTTTTGGTCAGTGGCGATGAGCTGGAGCGACAGCGGGTGCAGTCCTTGATCAAATATTTGGATACACCGCTAGCTCAGAGTGGCAACGTTAAGGTTATTTACCTTGAATATGCTCAGGCAAAAGATTTATCGGAAGTGCTGAATAAAGTTGTCAAAAATATCAGTGGCGATCAAGACAAAACTAAAATAAGCACCAAAACCACGGCGACGATAGAAGCCCATGAGGGCACTAACTCGCTGATTATCACCGCCGATGCCGATATCATGCAATCGCTGATGGCGGTGGTCAAGCGGTTGGATATCCGTCGTGCACAGGTCTTGGTTGAAGCTATTATTGTCGAAATGACCGATGATAACGGCAAGGACCTCGGGGTTGAGTGGTTGTTTCTGAATGATTCCGGCGCTTATGGTTCGTCCACCAACAGCGGTTTGGGCGGGGCTATAGCGGGTGCAGCCTTTGAAGTCGATGCCAACGGTGATCCGGTTGACTCTCGGACAGGCATAGCGAGTGTGTTGGGGGGCACAGCTGGCCAAGTGTTAGGTATAGGACGTTTGAGTGATAGTTTCAGTTTTAATGTGGTGATTAATGCTCTACAAAGCAACACCAGCGCTAATATTCTCTCTACGCCATCGCTAATGACGCTGGATAATGAAGAGGCTTCGATCGTAGTGGGGCGCAGTATTCCCTTTGTGACGGGCTCTTACACGGCAACGGGGGAGGGGTCCTCTAATCCTGGCAATCCGTTTCAAACTGTGGAGCGGTCGAACGTGGGGATTACCTTAAAGGTGACGCCACAAATTAATGAGGGTGACTCCTTGATTTTGGCTATCTCCCAAGAGGTTTCCGATGTGCTCGGCAGCAGTGCGGTATTAAACAGCAACCCTATTACCAATGAGCGCAAAATTGACACAAAAATTTTAGCTGACACCGGGCAGACTATTGTGCTGGGTGGTTTGATTGAAGATAACGTATCAGAGGTGGTGAAAAAAGTGCCGGTTCTCGGTAGTTTGCCGGTGATTGGTGCCTTGTTTAGGAGTACATCGACAAGCGTAGGTAAAAAGCATTTATTGGTTTTTCTGCGGGCGACAATTGTCCGTGACAAGCGTGAAATGGATAGCGCAACGGCGGGTAAATATCGCTTGATTCGTGAGCAGCAGCTACAGCGTATTGATCAAGGTGTTGAGCTGCATGACGATAAAGCGCTGCCATTATTACCTGAGTGGCAGGAGCAATTGGAGCAACTGCAAGGTATGCAGGCCGAGGAGGCTGAAGCAGCACGGGCAGCGGCATCAGCCACTTCAGCTCAGGAACCGGCTGCGAAACAGTGAGTGTAACCATGGCAGATAATATTGACGAGCCGCTGACCGGCAGTGAGGAAATGGTTACTGAGGTCGAGGACGTCGAATCTGAGTTGTCAGCAGGGCTGAAAAACAAACTGTTGCGGCTACCTTTTACCTTTGCTCAGACTCACGGTGTACTGCTGGATTACCAGGGCGAGCAGCCACATATTCTTTATCGCAATGGTTTAAAGGCAGCAACACTGATCGAGTTGCGGCGGGCTTTAGGGGTGACATTTACTACCGAAGAGTTAGCTGATTCAGTGTTTAAATTAAGGCTTACCCGTGCTTATCAGAAAGATAATAATGAAGCGGTGCAAGTCGCTGAAGATATGGGTACAGATTTTGATTTGAGCCGGCTTGCCGACCAAATTCCTGATACCGCTGACTTAATGGATACTGAGGATGATGCGCCAGTTATCCGCTTAATTAATGCGATTTTGTCGCAGGCAGTACGCGAGCAGGCCTCGGATATTCATGTCGAAACCTTCGAGGACCGGCTCACGGTGCGCTTCCGTGTTGATGGTGTGCTCACCGAGGTGCTCTCACCCAAACGGATGCTGGCACCGCTATTGGTATCACGACTAAAAATCATGGCCAAACTGGATATTGCTGAAAAGCGGGTCCCACAAGATGGTCGTATTTCTATTCGTTTAGCTGGGCATGCGGTGGACATTCGTGTCTCGACAATACCGGCAACCCACGGTGAGCGGGTAGTACTGCGTTTGTTGGATAAACAAGCCGGCCAGCTGGAGTTAACCCAGCTCGATATGAACCCGCAAGCCAGTGCCGCCTTCATTAAATCCCTACGCACGCCCCACGGTATTATATTGGTCACCGGACCTACCGGCTCAGGTAAAACCACAACCTTGTATGCGGGTCTGACCCATATCAATGATGCCAGTCGTAATATATTGACCATAGAAGACCCCGTTGAATACCTGTTATCGGGTATCGGTCAAACTCAGGTGAATACCAAAGTTGATATGACCTTCGCGCGGGGACTGCGCGCTATTTTGCGACAGGATCCCGATGTGGTGATGGTGGGTGAAATTCGTGACACTGAAACGGCAGAAATTGCCGTTCAGGCGAGTTTGACGGGTCATTTGGTACTTTCAACGTTGCACACGAATACTGCTGTCGGGGCGATTACCCGCTTACAGGATATGGGTGTAGAGCCGTTCTTATTGGCCTCGAGTATTATTGCGGTGTTGGCGCAGCGTTTGGTCAGGGTTTTGTGTCCACTGTGTAAAGAGAATCATGTTGCTAGCGATGCTGAGTTAGCCCTGTTAAATATGAATACTGACGCGGGTGAGGTAATGATTTATCGCGCTAAGGGCTGCGAGCATTGTAACCATAGCGGTTACAAGGGGCGGACCGGTATTTATGAAATGATCGAAATCAACGAGCCCCTGCGGATGATGATTCATGAGGGGGCTGGTGAGCATGACATGTTGCGCGAAGCCAGAAAATATTCTCTTGGTATTTTAGATGATGGCCGCCGCCGAGTACTAGCCGGGGAAACCACGGTAGAAGAGGTGCTGCGGGTAACCGCAGCGTAGTTAGGTCGATGTCAGCATTTACTTATAAAGCGCTCGATAGCAACGGCAAAATGATAAAAGGCGTTATCGAGGGCGATTCGGAACGGCAAGTTCGCGGCCAGCTGCGTTCGCGGCAATTAAAGCCCGTAGCAGTTAGTCTCTCCAGCGAAAAAACCACCAAGCCCGGCCAGAGTAGTAGCTGGAGTCAGTTATTCAAACCGAGGATGAGCCAATCGGATCTGGCTTTGATTACTCGCCAATTATCGACCTTAGTGCAATCCAGTATGCCGCTGGATGAGGCTTTGACGGCGACCGCACAGCAAGCGCGTAAACCTCGAATCAAGAGTTTGATGTTACAGGTGCGAGCTAGAGTACTAGAAGGCCATAGTCTGGCCTATGCGCTGGGGGATTTCCCGCAGATATTTAATGAAATGTATTGTGCCATGGTGAATGCCGGTGAATCTGCAGGTTTTTTAGGCATGGTGTTAGAGCAATTAGCGGATTACACCGAGAACAGTCAGCATACCCAGCAAAAATTAAAAGGTGCGATGATTTACCCCGTGGTCTTGATGCTGCTATCGGTTGCAGTTATCGGTGTGCTGATGATCTTTGTGGTGCCGGATTTGGTTGGTATGTTTAAGCATACTAATCAGGAGCTGCCAGTGCTGACTAAAGCCGTCATAGCTACTAGCGATTTTGTCACTGACAAGTGGTGGATGCTGGTGGTGGGGGTGATGATAATTATGATTGGCGCCCAGCAATTTTTAAAAAATCCTATTAGGCGCAAGCTTTGGCATGGTTTGTTATTGAAAACCCCCTTTATTGGTGGCTTAGTGACGTCGATGGACACCGCCAGATTTGCTTCAACTCTAAGTATATTAACTTCTAGTGGTGTCCCCTTGTTAGACGGCTTGCGTATTGCCGGTGCCGTGTTAACTAATCTGAGATTACGTGAGGCCAGTCAAGGTGTTGCCTTAGCAGTACAGGAAGGAGGCAGCCTGCACCGTGCATTGACTCAGGCTGATGTATTTCCACCGATGATGGTACATATGGTTGCCAGTGGTGAGGCCAGTGGCGAGCTTGAGACTATGTTGGCGCGCTCGGCGACTAATCAGCAGCGAGAGCTGGAGATGACATTGTCTAACCTGATGGCGATGATGGAGCCGTTGATGATAATCGTGATGGCGGCGGTAGTCTGTACTATTGTCTTCGCTATACTGCTACCGATTATCCAAATGAATAATTTAGTTGCTTAGATTAGTTTCAAAAAATATCGCCTCTATGTTTATGATCAACCTTGAACGACAGCAAGCATTTGTTAACCGGAGTGAGTACAGCGATGAGTAAATACACGATGAAACACCAACAACGTTCAGTACAGGCGGGTTTCAGTTTAATCGAAATAATGGTGGTGCTGGTTATTATCGGCCTGTTGGTAAGTATTGTGGCTCCTAATGTATTAAATCGAGCAGATGATGCGCGTCTGCAAAAAGTACAGGCTGATTTTGCCGCGATTGAAACAACATTAAAAATTTACCGCTTGGATAATTATAATTACCCTACATCCGAGCAGGGTTTGGAGGCTTTGGTGGAGAAAACCGCCATCGATCCTATCCCTAATAATTGGAAAAAAGGTGGCTACCTGAAATCTCTGCCGCTAGACCCTTGGGGGCGTCCTTATTTGTATTTGAGTCCCGCGGAAATGGGTGAGGGTGATTACGATCTTTACAGCCTCGGTGCTGATGGTGTGACTGGCGGTGAGGATCAAAACAAAGATATCGGAAATTGGATGAAGCCCGGCGACGATGAGGACTGATGACACCATTGAAAGCGTGCAAGCGTCAATCGTCTCCAACATTGTATCGACCGACCAATTCAGGTTTTAGCCTTATTGAGCTGTTGGTGGTTTTGCTCATTATTGGCTTGGGTTTTACCGCCGTTAAATTCAATGTCAGTGCCAATGATGGTCAGAAGATGCGTCTTGAGGCAAGGCAGTTTGCTAACCGAACTGCCTTGATCGCAGAGGAGGCAGTACTGGGTAACCAGCAATGGGGCGTTGATATTTACCGACAACATACCGATGGCCGCGAGCAATTTGCTTATCGTTGGTTAGTTCGCAATGAGGGCGACGGGTTGTGGCAATTGCCACAGCCTGGTTTTCGTGACCAGCCGATGGACTTTTTATTAGCCGATAATATAGCACTGCAATTAAAGCTTGAGGGTAGCGACCAAGAGGTAGTTATCAATGACAAGCGTAAAATTATCGAGCAGGGTAGTGCCGCAGCTAGTCCAACGGCTATTGCCGCCGATATTGGCGCAAAAGAAGAACGTAATCCAGTGCTGCCATCCATCTGGTTACTATCAAGCGGTGAGATCAGTGCATTTAGTTTGATTTTCTATGATGCTGAAAACCCCGAAATGAAGATAACTGTTAAGGGTGATGAGTTAGGTCGAATTGTACTCGACGAAGGTGAGCAGCTGGATGAATAAGCGAGAGAAAAAAACATCACAGCTGCTGCCTGTATCGCTATCTAAATTGCGGCTATGCCGCGCAATGAGCATCAGTTTTAAAAAAGCAGATGGTTTTACCCTGGTTGAAGTAATGGTGGCATTGCTAATTGTCGCAGTGGCTATTTCATCGCTGCTTTTTCAAATGATGAGCACAGTTGATAATACGGCTTATTTACGTGATAAAACCATTGCTCACTGGGTGGCCTTAAATCAGCTGGAGTTAATTTATTTAGAGAATAGGCATACCAAACAGTTGCTTCGTCGCGAGCGCTCCGGTGAAGAAACAATGGGTACAAGGCAATGGTATTGGACAGCTAAGCCGTTAGCAATGGGTAACGATACTGAGGGCTTTCAGCAAATTCAAGTGGCGGTGCGTAGCAATGAGAATGATGAATCTTCGCTGGTGAGTGTGACCGGCTTAATCGATATTTATCATGTGCCCAAGTAAATTGAGGGTACATTTAATGGTGCAGGTAGTGGCGATCATCTAATGAATGGCAGACGTTTACAGCAGCAGCGTGCCTTTACATTGATTGAGGTAATGCTGGCCATGGTGATTACCGCCTTTGTCGCGTTGTTAGCCTATAGTGGTTTGGATACGTCAATAACCGCTGCCGAGCAGCATCAAAAACAGGCACAGCAAATTGCTGATATTCAATTGCCGTTGACAGTGATTGAACGTGATATTCGCCACGCAATATTAAGACCTATCCGCGACGAATACGGCGAGCTGATTAATGCTTTTATCGGTGGCAGCCTTAATGATGAGTTGCTACAGCTTACTCGCAGTGGCTGGGCTAATCCTAGAGCCTTAGCGCGGGGTGATCTGCAGCGGGTGCACTACGTTATGCAAGATGATGAATTGTGGCGCGAAAGTTGGTCGGTATTGGATCGGCTATCGGAAGAGGCTGGGTGGCAACGAACTTTGTTACTAAAAGGCATTAACACGATTGAGTTGGCATTTTTAAACCCTAACAGTGGTAACGCGGCTTCGAGCCCTCTGGGGGGTGAGTGGGTGGATATATGGGATGACGCCAACAGCTTGCCAACGGCGGTTGAAATTACCTTTGAGCTAGAAAATTTTGGTGAGGTGAAGCGTGTTTTTAGCATTGCCCAGCCGTAACATATCAAGCCGCAGCGGCAACCGACAGCAGGGTGCCGCTCTGGTATTGGCATTAATGGTTGTCGTATTAGTGGTGTTGTTAGCCACCACATTAGGTAATGATTTTTTAGTGACGCTCAAGCGTGTTGAAAACCAACTGCACAGTCAGCAGGCCTTTGCTTATATGCGTGGTGCCGAAGGTATTGCGCGGCAGCAATTGCAACTGGACTTTGCAGATGATGAGATCAACGGTAGTAAAGATCATCGCAGTGAGGGCTTTAATCAACGGGTTGAATTTCCGCTGGAGCAGGGAGCGATTGCTGGCACTCTGTGTGATTTGCAGGGGCGATTTAATCTGAATAACTTGCCGGGTGAGGCTACTGCTCCAGCACGATATACGGTAGATCAGGAGATGTTCATTCGCCTGTTACAAAGTTTAGAGCTGAGTTCGCCTATCGATCAACCCCAGGCAGAGGAGATCACTAACGCTGTGGTGGACTGGATTGACAGCAATACACAAACGCGTCCCAATGGGGGCGCTGAAGACAGTTATTACAGTGGGTTGGAGTTGCCGATGCGCACCGGTAACCAGACCTTGCACAGTGCATCCGAACTACGTTGGGTAAAGGGGATTAACGCAGAGATTTATGCAGCACTAGAACCGCATGTGACAGCTTTGCCTGAAGTGGTATTGCTCAATGTGAATAGCGCCGATGCAACCGTGTTAAGAGTGATTAACAGCAGTGGCGATTTGAGCCCGTTGCCTGAGGGTGAAAGCATCGTTGAAGATAGAGATGGCGATTTTACCGATAATCCGGCTGCAGCCAAAGCCGGGTTTGATAATGTAGCTGCGTTTGTCTCCGCATACCCTACTGCGGCAACGCTAGCATCGTATTTAGCGGTCAGCAGTCATTATTTTCTATTGCAGACTGAGGCTGTGTTTATGGATCGGCAGTATCAATTATTTAGCGTGCTCCATCGTGCCAATGATGGCAAAGTAACCACATTGGCCCGCGGCCCGGACGGTTTTGGTCGCTGTCCAGTTGAAGAGTAATTCTTACTTAAAGCCGCGGACTATTAAAATTAACCAGCGAGAGAAATCGTGTCCTCGACAATATTAGCAAAGCAGTGTGGTATCGGTAACTACGAGTGGTTGCAGTTAAATCGTCAGCACAACAAGCAGGCACAGACTGAGCCGCAGTATTTTGTGGGTGATGCTGAGCGCCTGCAAGAACAAGGTATTGAAGGCGCTGATATTATTTTATTAGCCGATGCCGAAACTGTCGTCTTTAAAACCGTCGGTTTTGAAGATAGCGAACGAAAACTGTTGCGACAAACATTGCCTTATACCCTTGAAGACGATTGCATTGACGATGTCGATAGTTTGCATTTTGCCTTGGGTACAGTGGTAGAAAATACTGTTCCCATTGCCATTATCAAGCGCGAGCAGATAGAGCAGCAATTACACGATGCCGCTGAACAGGGTTTAGAACTGCAGCAAATAGTCTCTGAATTGTCGTTTATACCTTGGTATGAGCACAGTTGGAGCTTGGTTGTTGAGGACGAAACTTGGCTGGTTCGTACTGGCGAATACCAGGGTTTTCGGTTAGATGTTGCTACTGCAAGTTTGAGTCTGCAATTACTGTTGGATGAATCAGATCAGCTGCCCGAGCGATTAAGAGTGTTTTGTCCTGAAGAGCGGCATGTAGAGGTATTGAATCAACTGCCGGAATTACTGCGAGGTATGGTTGAGTGGCACGATGACAGTTATTGGCAGGTATTGGCACAGGGTTTATCTGAGCAGGTAATGCAGCCCAAGGTGATCAATCTACTGCAGGGGAGTTATGCGCGTAGCCTGCCATGGTTCAAATGGTGGAAGCTGTGGAAAATGGCCCTGATATTATTAGCGGCTGTGATGATTACACAAATCGTTGCCAGCTATGCCGAGCTAAAAATACTGGAGAGCCGAAATATTGACCTGCGTGCGCAAATTGAGCGAAGTTATCGGTCGGTAGTTCCGCGTGGCGCGGTGATGGATCCAGAAAAGCAGTTACAACGTAAAGTCAGTGAAATGAAAGGTGCAGGTGGTGATGGTTTTGTAGTACTACTACAGCAAATCGCACCCGTGTTGGCAGCGGTTGATGGCTTGATTATTCAAAGTCTCAATTATACCGAGAAGCAGTCTGAAATTCGGCTGACTGTGTTAGCAAATGGTTTTGCAGATGTAGAAACCGCAAGAGCTAATTTAGAAAAATTGGGTTTAAAGGCCGAGTTAGGTGGTAGTAGTGCAGATGGCTCAAAAACTCGAGCGCGGTTAAGAATTAGGGGTAATTAAACCAGGGGTAAGGCAGCCCTCGTTTGAGTAACAGCGTGTTCAACCATAGACGGTCAAACTAACAACAAGGCTTATGTTAATGCAGCAGTGGTTTAATAATTTAAAACGGCAAGAGCAATTATTGCTATTGGTGGGGGCGGTGGTATTGGTCGCTTACTTGCTTATAATTATTGTTTTACGGCCGATGTCAGCATCGGTTGCGTCACTGGAGATCCAGAATAAAGTGGCGCAGGAGAGTCTGTATAAAGTACAGGCGCTGGCCGAAACGTATAAAACACTGGCGCAGAGCGGTGCGGTAAAAGTAGGGGCTAAACAAAACCTGACTCGCTTGATTGATACCACCGTGAAAAAAAATCAATTATTGATGAATCGTTTTCAGCCTTCGTCTTCGGGCGATGTACAGGTGCGGTTCGACAATGCTGTGTATAACAATATCCTGGTCTGGTTGCATGAGTTAGAAAGTGATCATGGTGTGGTCGTTAAAGATTTATCAATAAGCACTGGTTCAGCACCAGGTTTGGTCAGCGTGTCTGTGCGTCTGCGGCAAGGTAGCTAATTGATGAAGTGGTTACTATCTATCGTTGTAGTGTTGGTGTTATTGCTGGTGGCGATCGCTTTTGCCCCGGCGAGCTTGGTTCCTTTAGCGTTAGTTGAACTTGATGCGCGCGGCATGTTACAGGCCAATGCGCCACGTCTCACTCTGGCAGAAACTCGAGGTAGTGTGTGGCGCGGTGAGGCAGCGCAGGCGACACTCCATATCGAAAAAATTGATGTACCTTTAGGCGTCATGACTTGGAAGCTACAACCTTTGTCTTTATTGAACAAAGAGCCGGTCATTCACGTCACGACAAAAAAGCTTGGACAAACCGTTAATGCCGTAGTGACAATCACTGAGGCGGGGCAGGTCTCAATCAATGATCTTGAAGGGCGATTACCGCTGACGTTATTGGAACCGTGGGCTCCGATGTTAGTACGTGGCGATATTGCCTTTATGGTCGACCATATCGTGTTTACCCAGCAGCAATTGCTGGCTATTGATGGTGCGGTGAACTTCGAGCAATTGGATTGGCTGGGTGCCGGTGAGCCGATGCCCCTGGGTAGTTATTTAGCGCAGGTGTCGATGCGGCAAGACAGTATCCAGGTGCAGCTCAATGACTTTGGTGCGAAGCTGGGTTTAGTCGGTGAGTTGACAATTAACCCCGCCGGCAGCTATCAATTTAAAGGTACTTTTCAGCCGCGTGAAGGCTTGGCTCCCCAGATTGCAGCTTCCTTAAAGTGGTTTGGCAAAGTTAGCCCGAATGGTGATATTGCGATCGATCAAAAGGGACGTTTTTAAATGTCTGGTGAAACATATTGATTAAGCACGAGTCAGGATTAGCACGCTGTTGGCGGATGTTTTTTTTATCATTGGTACTCTTGCCTGCAGCTGTTCAAGCCGAGTGGTTCAACGGCGCTGAAGATATTATGGGTACACAGATCAGCGTTGAGTTATGGCAGGATGATCCAACTCTTGCGCAGATCGCGATTGATGCCGTCATGGCAGAGATGCGTGCAGTCAATCAGAGCATGAGCCCCTATATTGAGAGCAGTGAACTGTACCAAATCAACCAGCACGCAGCGAAGCAACCGGTTGTTATTTCTGCTGAGTTGTTTGCACTGATTCAAAAATCTCTCTATTACTCTAAACTAAGCAACGGTGCTTTTGATATTAGCTTTGCTTCGGTGGGCAGGTTTTATGATTATCGTAAAGCTGAGCTGCCTGCCGAGCAACAACTTGCGGACATGCTCCCCGCGATCAATTATCATTTGATCGAACTTAACCCGACGGCCAAAACCATTCGTTTTCACCACCCACAATTAAATATTGACCTTGGCGGTATTGCCAAAGGTTTTGCGGTGGATAAGGCTATCAGTCGATTAAAAAGCTTGGGTGTTGAATCAGCCATCGTCTCCGCTGGGGGCGACAGCCGTATCTTGGGGGACCGGCGTGGTAACCCTTGGGTAGTAGGTATTAAGCACCCGCGAAAGGACGATGGTTTTGTCGTGCGAATCCCGTTGGTCAACAGTGCTATTTCAACCTCGGGAGATTATGAGCGGTTTTTTATTAAAGCGAATGAGCGCATTCACCACATCATCAACCCAACTACCGGTAAATCGGCTGCCGCGGTACAAAGTGTCAGTATCCTTGCACCGCTGGCGGTGGATAGCGATGCGCTTTCGACCACAGTTTTTGTGCTTGGGGTAAAAAAAGGCCTTGCACTGATTAACCGGTTTAATGGCATTGATGCCATTATTATCGATGCTGATGGGCGTTTGCATTATTCTGATGATTTACTACGAGCGACTCAGTCATAATAAGTAAGCTAGGGTAAAAATACAGCCCGCCATTGTTCTGATTACAGCTCAAGCCATTGCTTTACAGTTCGAACTACTATTAAAAATACATCAATAAATGGAGATGGACGATGAAAATTAAATTAGCTGGCCTATTACTGCTTTGCCCTTTGTTGTCGTTTGCACAGGCTCAAACCGTTCAAGATCCTGACGCGATGATGAAAAAATTGCAAGAAATGCAAACTTGTATGGGTGCTATTGATCAAACTGAGCTCAAGCAGCTAGAACAACAATCGAAACAGCTGCAAGCTGATATATCGAAGCTGTGTAACAGCGGTAAGGCCGACGCAGCTCAGAATAAAGCACTGGGTTTTGCTAAAACTGTTAAAAACTCGAAAGCATTAAAGCAGCTGAGTAACTGTACTGAAGTTATGGCAGGTATTATTCCTGTCGATGCATATAGCAAAATGATTGATAGCTATAGCGATGAAGATCTTAATGTTTGCAGTCAGATAAGATAAGTAAAGACTTAAGTTATTGCGTGTCGCGTTGATCCAGCGAATCAATACGCTGGATCAGTTGCGTCATCGCCTCGTTATTAGAAAACTGATATGAGTCAGGTTGTTGCAGCCGCCATTGTTGAAAACTGATTGAGGCAAAGTGATGTTCGCGCAACCAGTGGATGCTTTTTAAAGTTTTAAAACCATCAAACCAATGCTGTAAATGTTGCAAGCGAGTAGTGGCATTTTTGCCCTGTTTTGCACAATGGTTTATGGCGGATTGTAGTTTAAGGCTGTCAGCTAGCGCTAAAATAATGGTTAAATCGATATTCGCTGTTGCCTCCCGCTTTGCAATGGCTGCTAGTTCGTCAGGCTGGTTGGCGATGGCGGTTAGCAAGTGTAGAAAAAACTGCAAATAGCGAAAACACTCGGGGTGGTACAGAGGCATCGATAAAGGCTGTTGTTGCGCGCCCAGATTAATTACTGCAGGCCCAGTGCCAAAGGGTACTCGAGTTGATTCCCGCGCCTGCAGTCGGATCAGCGGCTGCTGCAAGGAGTGAATAGCCCCTGTTTTCGCCAGTTTGTTGAGTAGATAAAAATCCTCTGCTCCAGCACGCTTGGGAAATCCTCTAACCATGGCGTAATGCTGGTAGTTCACCGTTATAGTGCTGCCCAATGTTTGATAAGCGTAAGGCGAGCCCGCCCAATGCAAGCCCGCAACATAGTAATGCAAAGAAAATTCATACAAAAGTGTAGGCAATACTGGTGTTTGGTCGTGAAATATATGCTTGTAGGGATGAATGATGGCGGCGATAGCTTTACTCGAGTTGCCAGCGCGCTCGATACTGGCAAAGTAATCCGAGGGGAGGGTGGCATCGGCGTCGCTATTACTAATCCATGGTGAAGAGACTTTTTGCTGATGGATTAGTGCGCACAGAATATCAGCGCCGATTTTTCGGGCCAGCCCTACGCCTTGATCTATGGGTAAGGGTGCCCCGTAGAGACAGCGGTCAACCAGCAATAAGCCGCTGTTGTTAGCCAAAGGATGTAGGGATAGCAGTTGATCAGCCGACTGCCAGTTAAGAGCAGCTAAAGAGTTTGCCGCTAAGAATGGTTTGGCCCATTCAGTGTCATTGTCTGGATTATCGGTATCTGGACGGTTGATTATCAGGATAATTAGCGTGCCGCTATGTTGGCCAGCGAACTCTGCAAAGCGTGTTAATACCTCAATACCTTCTTGATAAACCGGAATCACTAAGCCTTGGTGGAAACCTGCTGGGAACCCCGTTAGTTGATCGATAACGGGCTCGGCATAGTTGTGCTGGAGGCTTAGATATTTAGCTGGCGCAGTCATCGCCGGATTAATGCAACGCTGCGCGCAGTGGTAGCTTGGCGACAATCTCGCCCTCTAAAATGATCAGTTCTTGCAAGCGTTGCTTAACTTGGTCGGCATCAAAATAGAGGTAGGCTAAATCAATCATCAGTCCGAGATGCATGTGCTCCGATCGGGTAATAGCATTATATAAATCTTTCAGCTCGCCTGGTTCCAATGCGTCGGCAACCAGACCAAAGCGTTCAGCGCCGCGGGCTTCAATAATACCGCCGATAATCAAACGGTCCATAAAATAGCCATCGCTGTCTTTGCGCATAGCTGCTCTAAACTGGTTAACATAGGGGTCTTTTTCATCTTTGGCGGTCAGCTTGCCGCGAGAGTGGATCAATTTGACGACTTCGCGATAGTGCATCATCTCTTCAACGGCGAGATCAGCCATCGCCTCCACCAGCTCGATTCGATCAGGGTAATGGGAGAGCATCGATACCGCCATGCCTGAGGCTTTCTTCTCTGCAGCTGCATGATCGAGCAAAAATGTATCAAAATCAGCGAGAACGGTTTCAGTCCAGGCGGCGGGGGTGGCATAGGCCAGCTTAATTTTACTCATAGGCGCTTATAAATACTTGTTTTGGGAGCGGTTTATTAGATCGAGGCATTATAAAGGGGTGGTTAACTCACGCAAGGCGTCTATAATACTTGCCCCAAATACTTGACCAGCTATACATGTTCAAAGCCACCGGTTGTTGAGTAATTAATGCACTTTGTGGCATTGTTTACGTGCTAATGCTCGCGCACTTTAGTTCGAAGGTGAGTGCTGGTATGGTTTGGCTACTTAATTTTATAAGCTTAAAGCTCTAAGCAGATAAAGGATACCCTATGATTATCAAGCCCCGTGTTCGTGGTTTTCTTTGCGTAACAACCCATCCTGTTGGGTGTGAGGCCAATGTTAAAAGTCAGATCGACTATGTAAAAGCCAATGGGCCGGTGAAAAATGGCCCCAAGCGAGTTTTGGTCATTGGTTCATCAACTGGTTACGGCTTGGCTTCACGTATTACGGCGGCTTTTGGTAGTGGAGCCTCCACGCTGGGTTTGTTCTTCGAAAAAGAAGGCGCTGAGAAAAAACCGGGCACAGCGGGTTGGTATAACTCAGCGGCTTTTCATAAATTTGCCGAAGCTGAGGGCTTGTACGCCAAAAGTATTAACGGTGATGCTTTTTCTACTGATATCAAACAAAAAACGATTGATGTGATCAAGGCAGATCTCGGGCAGGTGGATTTGGTTGTTTACAGTCTTGCATCACCACGCAGGCAGCACCCGATAACCGGTGAAGTGCATACTTCTACTCTAAAACCCATCGGCAAAGATATTGTGCAGCGGGCGGCGGATACTGATAAAGGTATTTTAAAAGATGTCACCGTGACAGCTGCTAGTAAGGATGAAATTGACAATACCATTGCGGTAATGGGCGGTGAAGATTGGCAGATGTGGATTGATGCTCTTGATGAGGCTGGTGTGTTAGCTGACGGCGCAAAAACCACTGCTTATACCTATATTGGTGAGAAGATTACTTGGGATATCTATTGGCATGGCACTATCGGCCAAGCTAAACAGGATTTGGATCGTCGGGTTATTAGTATTCGTGAGAAGCTGGCCGCCAAAGGCGGCGACGCCCGCGTATCAGTATTGAAAGCTGTGGTGACCCAGGCCAGCTCAGCAATTCCAGTTATGCCGCTCTATCTAGGCTTGTTGTTTAAAGTCATGAAAGAAGATGGCAGCCACCAGGGTTGTATTGAGCAAATTGATTTATTGTTCCGGGAAAGCCTCTACGGCGATAAGCCGCACCTGGATGATGAAGGACGTTTGCGCGCGGATTACCTTGAGTTACGCCCCGAAATCCAACAAAAAGTTGAAGAGCTTTGGAATATTATCAACGATGATAACTTGTTTGAAGTGAGTGATATGGCTGGCTATAAACAGGAGTTCTTAAGGTTATTCGGTTTTGAAATTGACGGTGTAGATTATGATGCTGATGTTGATCCTGTCGTGCCGATTAAAAACCTTGTATAGGAACTATTTTTTGAGCTCTGGTTATTGAAGCCTGGGTTTGAGACTTAGCTGACAGATACAGTTTACAAACATAAGCATAAACAGGTGGATTTTTTTGGTGCAGAATAAAACTGAGTTTTCGCTGGATGTGCGTTGGGGTGATATGGATGCCATCGGTCATGTGAATAACGCGGTTTATCTGAGTTATTATGAATCTGCACGCATGGATTGGTTTGAAAAACGTGGGACTATGAGGTGTTTCGACGGCAGTACAGTCCCCGTGATCGTACAAGCCAATTGCAGCTATCGTGTGGCGGTGGTTTATCCCTGCAAATTAAACGTCACCACTGAGCTGCAAAAGGTAGGTAATACCAGCTTTACCTTCAAGCAAACCTTGCTGGACAGAGATAGTGGAATTCTATATTCCGAGCTGGTTACCACCTGCGTTTGGATTGACTCAGTTAGCAACAAGAGTTTGCCAGTGCCTGAGTTTATACGGCAGTTGCTGGCAGAGTAGTCCACAGGTACAGAGAGCGGCCCTAGCTTGTTGTGTTGCCTGTTGTATTGTCATGGTGGACTTTTGTAACCTATGGACAGGTAGCCAAGCCACTGTAGAGGTTTAAATAATGGTTGATATTAGCCCTGGCCAAGTCGTGCAGCTGTCATCAAAAGTACGCCGTATAACAGCGCCTAATCCAGGCCCAATGACCGGTGCTGGGACCAACACCTATTTAATTGGCAGTGATAATATCGCTGTCGTTGATCCAGGGCCTGCTGACCCACTCCATATAAAAACTATCTTAGAGGCCTGTGAGGGTCGCTTAAAGTGGATATTGGTCACCCATACACATCGAGATCATTCGCCGGCGGCAAAGGCGCTTGCAGAAGCTACCGGTGCGTTGATGATGGGTAATACCTTGGCCGAAGATGATGGTTTTCAGGATGTGGATTTTAGGCCGCATAAGTCCTTTATCCACGACGAGTGCTTCGCCACGGACGAATTTAAAATACGGGTTATTCACACGCCAGGCCATGTTGGTAATCACCTATGCTACTTAGTTGAAGACGATGGCTTGCTCATTACTGGCGACCACATTATGCAAGGCTCCACAGTGGTTATCATCCCGCCGTACGGCGATATGCAAGATTATATTGCATCGCTGAGCTTGCTACTCAACTACCCATTAAAATCACTGGCCCCAGGTCATGGTTCTTTGATCGACACGCCGGTACAAGAGATACAGCGGCTTATTGCCCATAGACTTGGTCGTGAAGAAAAAGTATTACATGTTTTAGCTGATCTAGCTGTAGCTACGATAGATGCATTAACTCCTGGGGTTTACGACGATGTTGATCCCAAGTTACACCCAATCGCTAAGTACTCCCTGCGGGCGCATCTTATAAAACTTGAAAAAGAAGGTAGAGTTTCACTGCATAAGGATAGTTGGACGTTGTTAGGGGCCGCGAGTTAATACACGCAAGTTTTATTAGAATAATGATAAAGGTGCCGACCCTGTCAGGGTTATGACATAAGTGGTACTTGCTGGCACACTATAGCCTGCTCCATCAGAACCACAGGGTGGCTCATGGAGCAGGCTATCATTAGGTGGGTCAAGCTCCACCTTTTGGCTTAAGTAAATGCCTTCTCTTGGCGTGATGCTTGGTTGTGAAAACTAACTATTAAGCGTTTTTTGGCAGTATGTATAGCTCAACACGGCGGTTAGCTGCGCGGCCTTCGGCCGTAGCATTGTCTGCAATCGGCTGGTTTTTTCCCGCACCTTGAACGAATAAACGTTGGCCGTCGACACCTTGGCTGCTCAGATAATTGGCAACAGATTGCGCGCGCTGCTGTGATAATTGTTGGTTGTATTGATTTGCGCCAGTGCTGTCGGTATGGCCAGTGATGCGAATACTGGTATCGGCGTATTTTGCCAGTACTAAGCTAACCGAGTTAAGCGTAGTGTAGAAATTGTTGCGCAATTGGCTCTGGTCAGTTTCGAAGGTAATACTGCCCGGCATGACCAGGCGGATATTATCGCCTTCGCGTACCACACTGACACCCGTGCCCTGTAGTTGCTCCTTGAGTTTGGCTTCTTGTACATCCATGTAGGCACCCACACCGGCGCCAATAGCGCCGCAACCCAGGGCGGCATTACGGGCGCGCTTTCCTGATTCTATAGCGCCAACAAGCCCACAAACTACGGCAGCACTACCGCCATAAATGGCTGCTTTACTTGTTTGTTTGTCGCCAGTGTAGGGGTTAGTAGTACAGGCACTTAGAGTGATAACTGTACCGATGGCGATGGTTCGAATTGCGAGTTTCATTAAAATAATCCACAGTTATTGATAGTGTAAGAATATGACCATTAATCTGATGAGTCATTCCATTTAAAGTGTGCGCTGGTTAAAACTTTATTGAGTAAAAACCCGCACAATAATAAGGCAGCTATCGGGATGGTGTATTTCGGGTTAGCTATTGCCAATGCTGGCTCAAGTAAAGGGGCTGAGGCGAAAGATTTGGGTGCTTTTTAGGCGCCGAAAGAGGTCCTTCGCGGTAATAGTCTGCTTATCGTTAACCCTGTTTAAATTGTTTGATAAAACTATCGGACTCTTGAATAGCCTGTTCCATCGCTTTGATTAAGGAGTTAACGTTGTTGTTTACATTGCCCAGCTCACCTTTGAGTGAGCTTATCGCACGGGCATTGAGGTTATGTTTCAAATACAGCGTGTTATCGCGCAGAGTGTCGAGTACTGGATCGATAGATTTCTCGGCTTTGCGCATAGCAGCGAGCAACTTTTTGTAACGGCGTTGAGTATCTTGTAATTGACGTTGGCTGTCGCGGCGTAAATTAGTATTGGTGTATTGGTCTAGCTCTACACTCCATTCTTCGAACAGGGCTTGGGCAACGGAGTCTACGTTTTCAATGCGGTCACGGATAGTGTCGGCGGCATCTACACTGGCTTCGTATTCATCGTTCAGGCGTGTGTAAATCTTTTCAAGATCGCCGCCATCAAAGTTAACCACGGACTTAAATTGTTCGAGGGCGCTTTTAAATTGCTCTTGGCCCTCTTGTTGCGATTCCTGTGCGGCTTCGATTCGATCAACTAAAATATCGCGTTTATGAAAACCAATACCTTCCATTGCTGAGTAGTAAGTGGATTCGCACCCTGACAAGAATAAGCTGGTTATTAACAGGGGCAGCAGCAAACACATTTTTATAACAGTGTGTATAGTGTTATTGGCGACATCGCAATGATTATTGTTCATGAGGCTAGTTACCTTGCAGATCAGATTTGTTATTCATCACACGAAGTGAGCAATAGCGTAGCTTAACCGCGTTTACTTTTTAGTGCGGAGCTTATTTTTTGATCGGTGTTATGTTGACTGAGTGCATAGACCGACCAAATGGCGGCAGGGACCCAACCAATAACAGTAATTTGTAATAACAGGCAAATAATACCCGCAAAAGGACGGCTAATAGTAAAGAACTGCAGCCAGGGTAAAAGTAAGGCAAGTAATAAACGCATTACGAACTCCTTTGATAGTGTGCGCTTATTGTAAAGAGATTCGCGGAGTTGATAAAGCAGCTTATTTAATGGGGGCTATGAGATTACCCCCATAAACGACGGGCGAGTAGCCCAATATCATCGGTTTGTCCGGTGCTGAGCCATTCAACCAGAGCTTTGGCAACATTATTAAAGCGGATACCGGGTGTTTTTTTATTGCCTTGTAACCATGTCTCGATGCAGTCCCGGTCGAGGCTTTCGAGTACACTTGCATAGCCTAGTTGCCGCAGGGCCTGAGCGTTAGATAGTTGTTCAAACTGGCCCTGTAAGGGTTTAACCAATACCGGCGTTTGTAACTGCAGACACTCACTGACCAGCTCAAAACCAGCATTGCAAATGACTGCGCTGGAACGGGATAAGTCTTGTTTAAAACCGCTGTGGCAGGTTTTGCGCAGAGAGATATTACCTTGCTCGGCATCGTTTAATTCGGGAGAGTATTGAATAAAATGATACTGTGACAAACTATTGAGCAGCTGGCTAACTACGGCTTGATCCTCGAAGGGTAAATACACCACAACGCTATCGTTATTATGTGTGGCGTGTAAATTTTCATCAATAATCGGTGGTAAAATTGCCTTGTCAAAGTGATGCCAGTGTAAACCTACGGCGGTGGTTGCCGGGGCAAAGTGGCGCATAATTACGGCGGCAAGCAGGGTTTTTCCGGCGACGGGTATATTGTGTCCAAAGGCGTATTGATGGCCGATGCCAATGACTTTCTGTCGTGTTAATTTAGCGGCCCAGGCGGTAATTGGTTCAAAGTCGGTAATGATCAGATCGTAGTCATCTACTTTGAGGCTGCTAACTTCTTTGATAAATTCAACAAGGTTATTTTCTCTTATGGTTTTCAGATAGCTCACTTTTCCGGCGCGGGTTGAGAAGGTTAAACCACGGCGGTAGAGGCAGTTACCGAAGCATTCCATGTCGAAGAATTTTTCCGGGCTACGGCCTGAAAATAAAAATGTCACTTCAATATCGCTACGATTTTGTTCGGTAAAATAGCGGGCAATCATTCTTGCGCGAGAAATATGACCATTACCGGTGGCTTGAACGCCATAAAGTATTTTCATCAATAAATGCTTATTCTATATAGTAAATGGTAGTACGTAGAACGTTGTCACAGTTGCCAGGGCAATGCCGGCAAGTATATCGGTAGGGAAGTGTACCCCCAGCAATACTCGGGATAATGCCACCAGGCTAGCCCAGACATACAGCGGCCAGGCAATCGCGCCATAAAACATGGTGCTCAGGTTTGCCAGCAGGAATGCTGCCGAGCTATGACCAGAGGGGAAGCTAAACTGGTCAGAAGCGGCAATAAAGCTCTGGAATGATGGGATCACCTCGGGTGGCCTGCGGCGTTTTAGGCAATTTTTAAGCAGCCAGTAAATGGGTAGTTGGATAGAGAAGGCTAGCAGGGCAGTAAAAAAGAAGTTTTCGCCTTGCTGTTCTTCTAAAAGCCAAAGGCTGGTGGGAATCAGTATTTGTAAATAACCGTCGCCCGTTTTAGAGACCGATTTGGCTAATTTGGCCAGTGTTGTTTGGTAGCGGGTGTGCGTACACCATAACAACATTCGCAGATCATATTGAAACAAGCTATTTATGATTTTCATAGCTCTGACAATAGAAACATCACATGACAGCCAGGTTACGGCAGTGTTGCAGTTGTGTGATATTTGCTCTGTTTACTTATATGAGCCTCAAGCGTTTTCGATTACCAATAAGCAGCCACTGGCTCGGCGGGGCTGATCAACTGCTCGAGGTAGGAGTTCTCCATAGAGTTCATCGGCACAGCGCAATGCCATATCGAAGAAGGGCGGGCGCTCTGGGTCGGCGATAATAATTTTGCTGACACCGGCACGGCAGGCACGTTTGATCAGTTTGTACACGGTATGAGCCAGCTCGTCCCAAAAACAAATGTCTGCGGCAATAATTAAATCATATTGTGCTAATTGCTTGGTGGTGATTTTCTCAAAATACTGTTTTTGGGTGGCTATTTCGACACCGTTATAGTCAGCATGGAGGTGTAAATAGGGAAACACAGCGCTATCGGCATCAATACCCGTGACCTTGGCCTGATAAGATTTTGCGCAGTGAATGCCAGCCAGCCCCCAACCACAACCCAGCTCGAGTATTTTACTGCCTTTTGCGGGTGGGTTTTCCTCCAGATAGTCCATGATTAAATAGCTTGAGCCCCAAAACTTATTGCCGTGTAGTGATGGCATGTCTGCTTCGCGCTTAATTTTGCGTATTGCTTTGTGTTGTGAGCTGAGGATCGTGATACCAAAAGCCTCGCGGGTATTTTTTTCTGGCTGCACCTTGTGCTTTTTTGTTCTTTTAGGGACAGCCTTAGGGGTCGGTTTTTTATTTGGCATGATGTTTGATCTTGCGTGAGTGCGGGTGATGGATGCTAATATAAACGTTTAGTTCTACCGAAAAGTAGCTGGTCTTCACGTAGACTACTGTAATTAAGTTTTGAGAGAGTAACAATGGCCGAGATTAAAATCACCCACGGGTACAGTATGAGGCGCGAGCAATTGATCTCGCAACTGGATAAGTTAGCGGTAGAGATGCACTCGCGTTATCAATTGGATTGCAGTTGGAAGTCGGATAGTTGCTTAGCGTTTAAACGCAGTGGTGCGAGCGGAGAGGTCATTATTACAGATAAGGAGTTACTGTTAACAATAAAAATGGGGATGTTGCTGGGCGCTTTCAAATCAACGATTGAGCAAGATATTAAAAAATTCCTGCATGAAAATGTTAAATAAAGCATAACTCCAGGTAAAAAACACCGGCGTCGGTATTGAAGGGTAGTACGGTTGCTTTGCCTTCAACGCTATGGGTGAGCGGTGTATCGTTACCAATCATCATGGTGGGGCGGGTAAGGTCAAAATCCATGCCTTGTTCAGCATAGAGTCTTTTGGCGTTACCGGTAATTATGTTGGTAAGCTCACCAACAATATCGATGACTGTGTCGTTGAAATTATCGACACACTCACCCAGAATTTTTTCGGTGATATCGAAAATAGCCACTTTTGAAAAGCTGATAGCCAGCGATCCTTGAATATCTTTGCCAGATAAATCAATTATGCTAGTCACATCGCCAAGTGGGTTTCCCCCTTGTTTAACCGTGGGCTTCCCAGCTATCGCATTCACCATAGCCATGGTGGACAACACGTTGATAGTGGCTTCTCTTATCGGGTCAATAAATTTTATGTCCATACAGTGCTATGCATCTTTGGATTTAAGCTAACAAGGTTAGTATGGCTTAGTGCTTTTGTACAATTTACAGTTTGATAGGTTCTGTGTGTTGGCCGGGCAGGTGATAAGGGCATGCGAGGTGCATGCGCTGTCGGGCAGCTGGAGAGTAGGCTGATAAGTTGTGGTGGTTATTATTTGCTCAGCTGATTGAAGGTTTTGGTAAATTGCTTGATACGTTTGGCGTTTGCGCCCATATCGCCGTGGCCGACCCGAGATACCGAACGTAGATCGATTTTGCTGCCAGCCTCAGTGGTTTGGATGCGAATGACAATATCATCTTTAAAGCCAAACCAAAGTGTTGTGGCAACGGCTTCAATCCGGCCTTGCTTGACATCTTGTGCGTAGATATCCCAGCCCATGGCTTGAGCGCTCTTCAAGGCTTGGTCAAAGGCTTGCGCGGGGTTTAGTGTGGTGGATATCGGCCCAAGCTCAGGATAGGTTTGGCGCTGAATATCGGCTACATTGGTACTGTAGTCGAGAGGGTTGCTGTGATCGCCACGTTGTTCGATAGCGGCGATAAACTCAGGCGGATTTTCGGTATCAGTACTGATGTTATGGATTGGTGCGCGAGCGCCCGTATTGGCAAATATCATTGAGGCGATCATGATTAAAGGTGGTAGCGCGAACAAGCTGGCCCAGCGCAACGTGGTTTGGGTAGCAGCGGCGGGTTTGCACCATAGCCAAATGGCATTGATCACCTGCAGCAGTAAACTGCCCAATAGCGAGATACTAACTAGCATCAGTCCTATCGTGTATGGCCACAGATCAGCACGTGTACCCAGTGCTGCTATGGGTAGGAGCAATAATAAAACAATGGCAATATTACGAATGAAAACAGCAGTTTTGGCGGGCTGGCTTGGGGTGATGATGGACATGGTGGGCTCATCTATTATGGGAGTATGATAAATCACGCTCAACGGTAATTGATGGCTGCACTTGGATCAAGTAGTGATGTGCTTATTTTATAACTGATTGGGTGGTGTTAATGGTCTGTATGTCTTGGGCGAGTGCAAATATGTGCAGGTGATAAATTTAATGGATGTAGATATTCAGCAACGTGAAGAGTTAGAGCAAATGACGCAATAAGCAATTCGATGCTTGCTTGTCTTGAGTGGCTGTTATTACCTTAGCTGACCAGTTCCCCGTTATACTGTCTCTTTTTTTGGGGGAGCTATTACTACCGATGACACCAGAACGTTTAGCAAGACTTCGTTTGATTCTCGACAAACGTCAGCCTGACCTGACGGTTATTACAGACTATGTTCATAAGGGGCGCAATCTCTCTGCAATTGTACGCACTGCTGATGCGGTGGGTGTAGGTGATATGCATTGCGTTATTGGCGATAAAGACTATCGCTCTTTTCGCGGCACTGCTCTGGGCAGCCACCGCTGGGTTAATGTTCATCGTTATCCAGTATTGTCAGATCCTGTTGTGGCTTTAAAGGCGCAGGGCTATCAAGTGGTGGCGGCGCATCTCTCTGCGCAGGCGATAGATTTCCATGAGGTTGATTACACCAAGCCAACGGCTTTACTTATGGGGGCTGAAAGAGACGGTATTAGTCAGCTTGGCTCAGAATTAGCCGATATTCATGTGACGATTCCTATGGTTGGGATGGTCGAGTCATTTAATGTATCGGTAGCGGCGGGTATTATTTTAAGTGAAGCGAGGCATCAGCGACAGCAAGCTGGGCTATATGATCAGCGCCGAATTGAACAAGCTATTTATGATCAATTACTGTTTGAGTGGGCGCACCCTAAAATCACTGAGTTTTGTCAAAACAACCAATTAGATTATCCTCCGTTAGGTGACGATGCCGAGATTATCGATCTGCCCGCGTGGTATGCCAGCGCGCGGGCGAGTCTTGCTGCGACAAAAAGTTAATTCATAACAAGTAAAAACTAAAGGGGGTGAGGTCGATGGAAAATTTACTACTGATTTTGGTAATACTGTTTGTTGTTTTGGCGATAGTGGTTAAATTAGTAGAGCGCTTTGCCAAGCCAATGGACCTAGAGCAGCAGTCGAAGCTTTCTCGTATTGCAATGATTTTAATCGCTTTGTTATTGCTTGGCGGATTGTTTCGGGCTTGGATGGGGTAGTGGTTGTTTTGTTATTTGGCGCGGGTAAGAAGTGTCCTCAATCAGCATAAGCAATAACTTGAAGGAGTTTATATGATTACTTATCTTTACTGGGCCGCTGTTATGGCGATTGCCATGGGTGTATTGGGGGTTTTTGGAAAAATGAACCGCTGGAAGCCGGCTCTGATTGGCTGTGTTGCCATTTTGTTTATAGGTACATTGGCTTACTATTTTCATTTTCAGCAGGTTTTTGTAAAGCATTATGGTGGCGTCATGTCGTTGACTATCCCTAAAGGACAGCAGCATATTGCGGCTACTTGGAAGGATGATAACCTATGGGTGGAAAACTACGACCCTGCGACTAATACTTGTTATTTTAATGAGTATTCAAAGGGTAATTTATTACAGGGAAAGGTGATTATTAAAAATTGCTTTCCGCTTGCTGCGGGGGCGCTGAATAAAATATCAGCAACGGCTGTCGCTACAGACAGCCACGAGTGAAATAATCGCTGAAAATATTGATCAGCCAGCTTTGCTGGATCAGGCGCGACTCTACAGTGACATTTACAGATATTGAATAAATGTCTGGGGATTGATCTGGTATTAGGTTGGTGGTGTCGATGGGGATAGTGAGGTGTTGTTGCTGTCTATTGTCAGTTTGGCAATGGCAGCAACTGCATCATAATCTTCTTTTAGACTCAGTGCTGTTTTTGCTCGCTCAAGCGCCATTTTTGCATGATGTTTGGCGGCATTTTGCATGGCAGTATCACCCGTTGATGACAAAGAGAGTAGTGCTTTTTGTAAGCGCACAGAGACCTCAACCGTACTTGCACCATCGCGGGCGATGGCGGTAAATGCATCATCGAACATGTCTTCCACGTAAATCTCTGGTACTTCTACACGATCGTAATCCGGGGCTTCTTTATCTGCTGTTGTTGACTGTGCATTCCATAGGTTGAAGAGCCGAAGCAGCGTACCGATAATGTCGATAGCTGTGCCTGGGTCGTTGACAGCAGGGGAGAGCGCGCGGCCTGCGATCTCGGATAATACCACTAGGCCAAATCTCGGGTCATCTTCGAATAGGCGGTCGTAACCAATTTGAAAGGCATTAATCAGCGGTTCGTAGTCCACGGGTTGCTCACTATTTTTTTGATTGCACACATAGGCCAGTGCTCGGTCTGGGGTGGCCAGTGTGCCTGGTAGTGCTGCCACGATGATTCGTGTTTCGGTGGTTGTCGCCCATGACTGGATAGCGGCAATATTAATATGTTGTACATAGCCTATTTTGTCAGTGAAAACAGCCTGTTGGTGCCCTTCAGTGTGTGCCGTTGTGCCTCCTAAGCTTGGTGCAGCTTGACGTCGTTTAATCGCTCTAGCTGTTGCTTGTTCAACCATGTCAATGGTGGTTCCCATCCGGCCTAATCGAGCGATGCAGTCAACCCAGCGCACAAAGGTGACAATCACGATGGAGAAAACGATGGCTGTCTGTACAAAAAGGATAAATAAACCGGCAGATTCAAAATAGCTATTCTTAACCGCTGTTAGCGCCACAATGCTAAAAATAAAAGAGCCGACAAAAGTGGACAGCGCGTTTTGAGAGGTGTTGTCAGAGATGACTAAGGCGAACGACCTGGGTGTCGCTGTGCTACTGGCTGAAGAAAATGCAGCAACCATAGAACCCACCGAAAAGGTGGCAATGACTAACATGCTGGAAGCCATAATGGATAACAGTGTTTCAATTGATCTAAGGGAAACTTCCGGCACCAGCTGGGTTAGCCCGGTACTATCAGCGAACTTGGCAGCGAGCGCTCCGGCGACTGAAAGTAAGCAAACCACTAGCGGTTTAACCCAAAGCTGTTCGCGAAAACGACCGATAATAAACCTCAAGCGATCGACTGAAGTGAGTAAAGGCATATCATCTCCGTTTGTCTGGTGTGTTGTTCAATAGGATAGCACCGGGAAAATTCTATTCCGAGTTTATGCTGACTATTACAACGTTTTATTAATGTTGTTAGGATCTTTACAGGTTGTCGATAAACTCTTGTAGCGCGGCGTTTGTAGCTGCTGCTTGATCAACATTTAAGAAATGCCCGGCGTCATTAATGATTTTTGTTTTTACCTTGGGTAGTAAGGCGTTGGCTCGGTCTAAACTTTTATTGCTGTTAATGATGTCTTTGTCGCCAATTAATACCAGTGTGGGCATCTGCAGTTGTTGCAGTTGCGTATCGTCAAAGGGCTGAGTGTCTATTAAGAATTTGGGTAGGTCTGCTGTAGTCATGGCGTTTAAAAACTGGTCAATATAAAGTGGGTTAATATCGGTTACATGGCTGGACATGCTGTCTAGCGCGTGGCTGAGATTTTCACGGTTTGGGTTAATGGCTAGCCAAATATTGGCGACAATACCTGAGCTGGGCTCCATCCAGGTAAAGGTTTGGGCGGGACTTAATAAAGCCAGACTCTTTACCCGCGTACTATCAGTAAGCGCGAGATTCACCGCTATCCAGCCGCCTTGGGAGGCGCCTACAAGGTTGATGTTTTTTAGCTGGAGTTGATTAAATACCTCTGAGTACCAATTGATAACTTGGTCGATGGATTCAATCGGCTTGCTGGGTTCGGATTTGCCGGTGCCGAGAATGTGGTCGATAGCATAGATCCGATAATGCTCTGCAAGTGCCGCAGCATTGGGATACCACATGGTTGAGCTGGCATTCATGCCATGTAATAAGACTAATACCTCGCCATCGCTTGGGCCTGAGACAATTATATGTGCAGTACCTAGTGATGTTGGAAAACTAAGTTCGCGGTATGGTGTGCCCCAGAGGCTTAGCGTGCGGTTATAGAGTTGCTGCTGGGATAAGTTATCGGCGGCGATAGCCGCCAGCTTAGCGTGCTGCTTGTGTGCGTCGGGGAGAGCAAAGTGACTTTGTGAGTCATCGAGATCGACCTTTGCAGTGCAAGCGCTCAACAGTAGCAGGGCTGTGAACAGTAGTTGTTTAAATCGCATAGTCCTGCCTTATCATGTTTGATTATATACCCAGGCCAAACTGATTAAGAAACTCTGGCAACGCTATTAGAGACTAGCTGAATAAATTTAGTTTGTTTATTGACGCCGGTTTTTTCATAAATATTGCGCGCGTGAGATTTAGCCGTATTCACAGAAATGGACAAAGCTTGCGCGGCTTCTGTCAGGCTGTGACCATTGGCCAAGTAAGCTGCAACTCTGGACTCGCTGCCAGTAAAACCAAATAAGTCTTTTAGTGTAGCGGCAGATATTTTACCGATGCCTTGGGAGTCGCTAATAAAAACCACTGCGTGGGCATGCACGGGGTGAGTGTGGGCGTCTTCTGCTCGTACCGGCCTGACCATTAGTCCCAGTGTTAAGGAGTTGCTGGGGTTGACGGTGATGGTGCGGGGCAGGGGTTTGTCGCTACCGTGTCCGCGCTCGATATTTTCCAGCGCTTTATAGAGTTGCTCGTTGGTGTATCTATCGGCGATGATCAGTGCGCCCTCTTTAATAAGCAGCGAGGGGTGGTGTTCAATGGTGTCTCTGGCGACCCGGTTAGAGGCGACGATTTTGCCGTGCCGGTCGAGAATCAGTGTGCCCAGCATAAACTGATTGATGGCGTCGGCGAAGGCGTTGCGCTCGATTTTCTTGATCGCCATTTGGTCAAGCAGTTGCAGTGCTAGTTTGAAGTGATCGACCAGGGTGGCAGCGGTTGCAGCGTCTTCGGCGGTGAATAGCGGCTGTTCGGCAGCTCTCATAATACGCAGCTTCAATAGTAATTCTGAGTTGTCCTTAGCGCAGATATTCATGGCAATAACGGAACCGATGGCTGGGTCCAGTGGGGGCGCGTCTTGCATTGTGTGATTCACCACAACAGGAGTATCGGCAGCTATATGCTGAAAGGGGTCTGGTAGCGCCCATAGCTTGATTGCTTCTAGGGTTGTGTTTCCGGCTTGGGCATGTACGACCCGGCTTAGCTGGTAGTGATCGTCTTGTTGTTGTCTGGATACAATTAATAAAGCAGCAATGTCAGCTTTAAACAGATTGTTGAGCTGGCTTAGTAAGCTCTGCCATGGTTTGTCTTCTATGGCACCTTGGTAGATGGCATAGATAAGCTGATTGATGACGACCGGAATCTGCAAGGATAGGCCTTATGTTGTTGACGAGATATTTGAACAAGAAGGCTATTCTAGCAAAGCTTGCGGGCAATATGCAGAGGGATGGTAACAAAACGGTGTATTTGGGTGATTTCATTCTTTGGGGTGATGATAATTCTATGGAACGCTCTATTATATGGCTCATTGATAGCAGTATTTAAATGTTGACCTGTTGTTGTCTGATATAACGATCATCTTATAAAGATTTGACAATGGGTTGTAATATTAACTCCAGTAAACGGATAGTCCTATGGCAGAGCAAAAAGCAACCAATGTGCATTGGCACGAAGGTGAAGTGACTCGTGAAGACCGCAATAAACTTCTTCAACAAAAAGGCGCGACTTTATGGTTTACCGGCCTTTCTGGTAGCGGTAAAAGTACGGTCGCGGTGGCCTTAGAAGAAGCGTTAATCAAGCAAGGTAAGCTGACTTATCGATTGGATGGTGACAATATTCGTTTGGGTATTAATAAAAACCTGGGCTTTAGTGCTGAAGATCGTACTGAAAACATCCGTCGTATCGGTGAGATTTCTAAGCTGTTCGTTGATGTTGGCGTGATCACTCTGTCTAGCTTCGTAAGCCCTTATCGTGCTGACCGTGATTTGGTTCGTGAATTACATGAGCAGGCAGGCATGGACTTTATCGAAGTTTATGTCGATGTACCTTTGGCAGTCGCAGAAGAGCGCGATCCAAAAGGACTGTATAAAAAAGCCCGTGCGGGTGAAATTCCAAACTTTACTGGTATTTCTGACCCCTACGAAGAGCCTCTCAAGCCAGAGGTTGTACTCAATAGCCATGACATGTCACTGCAAGAAGAAGTTGATGCATTACTGGCACTATTAAATGAGCGTGGCCTGTTAAGCGTTTAATTAATCGTTAACTGGCCCGGTCCCTAATTTTGAAAAGGAAAACACAATGATTAAGCCTCATGGCGCTGACACATTAAAGCCGTTGTTCGTATACGATACCGAAAAACACCAGGCTCTTAGTGCGCAAGCAGAATCTTTACCCTCGTTGTTGATAAGTTCAGCCGCAGCAGCAAATGCGGTTATGCTGGGTGCAGGTTATTTTACTCCACTGACTGGTTATATGAATCTTGCTGACTCATTAGCTGTGGCAGAAAATCTGCACACCACGGATGGTTTGTTTTGGCCTGTGCCTATTGTTAATCTGGCGACTGATATTAGCTCGATTGGTGATGCTAAACGTATTGCGCTGCGTGATCCTAATGTCGCAGGTAACCCTGTATTGGCCATCATGGATATTGATGCGATTGAAACAGTTACTGCCGAGCAAATCGATTTTATGGCGGAAAACATCTTTGGTACGCTTGATCCTGAGCACCCTGGTGTTGCTACCTTTAAATCACAGGGCAATATTTTGTTGTCGGGTGCTATTCAGGTATTGAACTTCAGCTATTTTCAGTCTGACTTTCCTGACACTTTCCGCACTGCTGTTGAGATCCGCAATGAGATTGCTGAGCGTGGCTGGAATAAGGTCGTTGCTTTCCAGACTCGCAATCCTATGCATCGTGCCCATGAAGAGTTGTGTCGTATGGCTATGGACGACCTGGGTACCGACGGCATTTTAATCCACATGCTGTTAGGTAAATTGAAGCCTGGTGATATTCCAGCGAGCGTGCGTGATGATTGTATTCGCAAAATGGTTGATATTTATTTTCCTGCCAACACTGTGATGATTACCGGTTATGGTTTTGACATGCTTTATGCTGGCCCACGGGAGGCGGTATTGCATGCCGTTTTCCGTCAAAATTGTGGCTGTAGCCACTTTATTGTTGGTCGTGATCACGCGGGCGTAGGTGATTATTACGGTGGTTTTGACGCACAGGTGATCTTTGATGAAAAAGTACCTGCTGGAGCTTTGGATATTGAGATATACCGTGCGGATCATACGGCTTATTCGAAAAAACTCGATAAAGTAGTGATGATGAAGGACGCGCCCGACCATGAAAAAGAAGATTTTGTTATTCTTTCTGGTACGAAAGTGCGTGAGATGCTGGGTAATGGTATCGCGCCTCCAACTGAATTTTCTCGTCCTGAAGTTGCGAAAATTTTGATGGATTATTATCAAATCGCTGATGCGTAGCCTAAGTTAAGATGTAATAAAAAAAGCCGCAATTAGCGGCTTTTTTTATAGCTGTTGTTTCATTATTGTTTTTTGTATTCGTGTTAATGGTGCAATGCTGGGTATGTTATAGCGAGATACGAGGGCTTTGAAATTTTCAGCAGTGAGGGCGGTGTTGATTAGCCCTCAAATTGTATGCCTCCCGCGGTTAGTGCTTGTTGGTCTAGTGTGGCGGTATTATTGACCAGCTGCAGTCGGCCTTCAGCAAACCACTGTGCTGCCAGTGGGTATATCCGGTGTTCTTGAAGTAGTATCCGTTGCGCTAGCGTGTCAGCAGTATCGTTGGCTTCGATAGTGACGCTGGCTTGGATAATAGCTGGGCCGCCATCGAGCTCCTCGGTGACAAAGTGTACGGTCGCTCCTGCGAAATGATCACCGGCATCGATAGCTCGTTGATGGGTGTGCAATCCTGGGTATTTGGGTAATAAAGAAGGGTGAATATTAAGCAGGCGACCCTGGAAATGCTGTACGAACTGCGGGGTCAGGATGCGCATAAAACCGGCCAGAATGACCAAGTCAGGTTGATATTGGTCGATTTGTTGCATTAGCTCCGCATCAAAAGCCTCACGGCTGGCAAAAGCGGTGTGGTCAATCGCTTGTGTAGGGATGCCAGCTGCTGTTGCGCGCTCCAAACCCTTGGCATTGGGCTTATTGCTAATAACAGCGGCAATAGTGGCGTTTAGTGTTTCGGCATTAACACTGTCAATAAAAGATTGCAGGTTAGAGCCGCCTCCTGATATTAAAATAACCAGGCGACAGTTTGGCGTAGTCATCGCGTTATTACCCCTGTCGACCTATAGTCCCTGTAGTTCTACTTGTTCTTCATCGTCAAGGGCGCTGCCAATATGGCCTATAACCCAAGCTTGTTCGCCTTGCTCGGTGAGTAGATCCAGAGCTTGCTTGGCATTGTCAGCAGAGACGGCAATGATCATTCCAACGCCACAGTTAAAGGTGCGGTACATTTCAACAGGGTTAACATTACCAGCTTGTTGCAGCCACTCAAAGGCGGGGGACATCTGCCAGCTTTGGGTGTCGATCACAGCCTTGGTGTTGGCTGGGAGTACACGGGGGATATTTTCCAACAAGCCGCCACCAGTGATATGTGACAGGGCATTAACTTCGCAGTGCTTCATTAAATGAAGGATGGATTTAACGTAAATGCGAGTGGGTGTCATCAATGCTTCGGCTAGGGTTTTATCGCCGGCGGCCTGGTTTAAGTCGACTCCACTAACCTCAATGATTTTGCGGATCAGGGAGTAGCCGTTGGAGTGTGGACCCGAGGACGCTAAGCCTATCAGTGTGTCGCCAGCTTTAACCTTGGAGCCATCAATAAGTTTAGATTTTTCAGCCACGCCGACGCAAAAACCAGCCAGGTCGTAATCTTCGCCCTCGTACATGCCCGGCATTTCAGCTGTTTCGCCACCCACCAGTGAGCAGCCTGATAGCTCACAGCCTTGACCAATGCCTTCTACGACAGTGGCAGCAATATCAACATTGAGTTTGCCGGTAGCATAATAGTCGAGGAAAAATAAGGGCTCAGCCCCTGCCACAATCAGGTCGTTGACGCACATAGCCACTAAATCGATACCAATGGTGTCGTGTATGCCTAAGTCCATAGCCAGGCGTAGCTTGGTGCCAACACCGTCGGTGCCTGAGACCAATACGGGCTCATCGTAACCTTTGGGGATTTCGCATAAGGCACCAAAGCCACCGAGCCCAGCCATAACCTCTGGGCGGCGAGTACGTTTGGCAACATGCTTAATGCGTTCTACCAGTGCATTGCCCGCATCGATATCGACGCCTGCATCTTTGTAACTCAGGGAAGGCTTATTGTTGTTCTCGGTCATAAATCAAAAGGCTCTTGTGCTGGCTGTGTGGTGTTCTCGTAAGCGCGTAGTGGGTAAACGGCACTTTAACTTGATGCTGTGGTCATTAGAGAGGCGTAGGGCGTAATCAGTGCTGTGCGGCTTGGCGTACAGTTTGCTAACTACCCTGGTTGCCTGCTAAAAAGATTCGACATTTTAGCGTGAAAGCAAGGTAAGTACGACCCTAATTTGCCCATCATTAAAAGAGAATTCACCGCATTAGCAATAGAAAGATGTGCAGCTGTATCGACATTGCTACAATGAGCCACTTTTACAGCTATTAGCCAAGGGATATATCGACTTTGTTTTTACACGCTAAAACTCGTTATTTGTTTGTCTTTACCATGGCAGTGGTATTGGCTATGTTGGCGCTGCCTTTTTCGCAGCCAGCTTCGGCGGTGCAAATTGATAGGTTGTACGATGTGGTCGTGCCCGTTGCTTCACAGTCAAGCAGTGAGCTGGCTAAGGCTAATAAAGCCGGGTTGAGAACGGTATTCATCCGAGTCTCTGGCAACCGCGGCGTAGTCGAGCAGCCGGCTATATCGAAAGCGATAGAGCAGGCAAAAAATTATACCCGACAGTTTTACTATGAGGCTCGAATTAATCCCGTCGATGGTAGTGAACAAGCAGTGGTAGTGATTGAGTTTGAGCCTCAGTTGGTCGAACAGCAGTTACGGCTGGCGGGATTGCCATTGTGGTCGGCTAACCGCCCGTCGGTGTTGGTATGGATGGCAATAGACGATAAGGATGGGCGTCGCTTCGTTAACGCTGAACGCGACCCCGAAGTTGTTCAAGCCATTACTGACAGTGCTAGGCGTCGTGGGTTGCCGGTCAGATTTCCAACTCTTGATCTGCAAGATATGGTGGCGCTCTCGGTGGATGATGTGTGGCAGTTAAAGGCCTATTCGGTCGAGGCGGCGGCAGAGCGTTATCATGCCGATACTTTATTGATAGGCCGAGTCAGTAAACTATCCAGTGGCGAATGGTTGGGGCGCTGGTTTTATCGTGCGGAACAGCAGCAGTTTGAAATAGATGGTGATGCCAGTTCGATAAGCGAGTATGTTGCGGTCGCGCTTGACCAAGTGGCTGAATCGCTGGCGCAACAATATGCTATAGCCCCCGTTGACATAGCTGATGGCGGCGTATTGTTACGGCTTACTGGAATTGTTAGTTTTGTTGATTATGCTCGCGCCATGACTTATTTAGAGTCGGTTGTTGCAATACGCCATGCTAATGTTGTGAGTATTCAGGGTGATGAAATTTTAGTGCGATTGGTGGCTGATGGTTTGTTAACGCAATTGCAGCAAGCATTTGCTTTGGATCGGCGTATTCAGCCTTTGCCTTTAGTTGAGCATATTGCTTCAGTTGATCTGCAAAATGGATCTGTAATCAGCTTGCAGTATCGTTGGCCATCAGTGTCCCGGAAGTAACGATGTGTGGGGCTGTTGTTTATTAGGTAAAAACATACCGTGCCAAACTTTGTATAAATAACAGTCGTTCGATGAAATACAAACAATCAACAAGGAGTGTGTCAGTGAACCAAATACGAAACTTGTGGGTTTGCGGAAGCCTTGTAGTTATTGTGCTGCTATTTATTCTGCTCAAGCCAATCCTTACCCCCTTTGTCATTGGTGCCTTGCTCGCTTATTTGGGGGATCCTTTAGCCGATAAATTAGAGGCGTGGGGTTTGGGACGCACCTCGGCAGTATCGGTAGTGTTTTTTTGTCTGACCCTGTTGCTGGTCATTGTATTGCTGTTAACAGTGCCATTGGCTGGTCGTCAGCTGGATATGCTGGTCGATAAAATACCGGTCTGGATGGAGGGTGTGCAAGAGACGGCCATCCCTTGGTTGCAGCAGCGCTTGGGCTTGCCTGATGGCAGTTTGCCTAGTGATAAAATTAAAACGGTGCTCAGTGAAAACTGGGGGGCAGCTGGTGGCTTATTAGGGCAGTTATCATCAAAATTGGCCGGCTCTGGCTTGGCGGTGATAATGGCTCTTACTAACTTAGTGCTGATCCCGGTAGTGAGTTTTTATTTGTTGCGCGATTGGGATGTGTTGATACTGAAAGCGCGGAATTTATTGCCGCGCAGAGTTGAGCCAATAGTGGTGAGGTTGCTGACCGAGTGTGATGAAATCATCGGGGCTTTTATTCGGGGTCAATTATTGGTGATGCTGGCTTTGGGCACGATTTATAGTTTGGGTTTGTGGATGCTTGGTTTGGATTTGGCGCTTATTTTAGGTTTGATTGCGGGGCTTGCTAGTATTGTTCCCTATATGGGTTTTATTGTGGGGATTATGGCAGCTGGGGTGGCTGCTTGGTTTCAGTTTTATGAGTTAGCCCCTCTGCTCGGTGTGGGTGTGGTGTTTGCTGTTGGGCAGATGCTGGAGGGTATGGTGCTAACACCATTGTTGGTGGGTGATCGAATTGGCCTGCATCCGGTTGCCGTTATATTCGTTATTATGGCGGGTGGTCAGTTGGCCGGCTTTTTAGGTGTTTTAATCGCTTTGCCAGTTGCTGCAGTGATTATGGTTTTGCTGCGATATATCCATGACTGTTATAAGCATAGTGCTTTGTATGGAAATAGTGATGGTGTGGTCAGTGATGTGGATATTGCTGAGGATATAGCCGCAGATACTGTTTCAGAAAAGTGATATTGATAAGTGATTTCTAAGTAAACGCTGCAAGTAAATTTTTGGAATATATTTTATATCTTATGAGCCTATCGTTCGAGCAATTACCTTTGGCTGTGCAGCTGCGTGATGATGCAACCTTTGATAACTTTTATCCGGGTGACAATGCACTGCTGCTGCAAACTTTGCGCAGTCAGCTATCTGGTCAACAGCAATCTGAGCGCTACGTTTACCTCTATGGAAGTAACGGTAGTGGCCGCAGTCATTTATTGCAAGCTGCCTGCCATCAGGCAGATAAACAGGGTTTGGCTGCCGTTTATTTACCGCTAACCGAATTACAGGAATATGCGCCTGATGAATTATTTCAGGGCTTGGAGCGATTGTCGCTAGTATGCTTGGATGATGTACAGAGTGTTATTGGCCGGCCTGAATGGGAGCAACAGCTTTTTCACTTATTTAATCGCTTGTTAGATCGACAAGTCTGTTTATTGGTGAGTGCAAGCTGTGCCGTGAGAGAACTGCCGGTAAAATTAGCGGACTTATCTTCTCGACTGAGTTGGGGGGTAGTATTTCAAATTCAAAATTTAACGGATTCGCAGCGGATATCCTTAATTCAGTTACGTGCTGAGCGGCGGGGTTTGCAGCTTGGCAGTGATGTTGCTCAGTTTATTTATCATCGTTGCCAGCGTGATACGCAGGCCTTGCTTCTGGTATTGGATAAACTTGATCGGGCGTCGTTAAAACAACAGCGTCGACTAACTGTGCCTTTTGTTAAAGCAACTATGTTGTGGTGAGTTTTATGTGTTTACTTATGGGGCGCTGCTTAATAGGTAAATCTGTTTGCATTAATAAATGTGCCTTGGCTATTGTCTTGCCACGATTTCATTTATAATTGGCGTTGGCATTAACTTGGGAGAGATTACATGAAAACAATGAGTAAGAAAATTATTTCAGTTGCGATTGGGTTGGCTACGGCGTTGACTGCAGCTGCATCGGTGGTGGCTGCAGAGAAAACTAATGTTTATATCAACCCTGCAATCGGTATGCAGTCATTTGATAATCAGCGTAACCTCGACGATGAGAAATTTATTTCACTCGGTTTAGAGTACCGTTTTGGTCCTAATTGGGCAGTAGAGTTAAATGGGATGGACTCTTCGCCAGATGTTGAAAGATCTAATAATGATGTTGATCTGACACAATATGGAATAGACGGCATCTATTATTTTGCTGAGCGTGACTATTTCAATGTTCCTAATAAATTTGAGCCTTACGGTGTTGTTGGTTTGGGGCATGCTGAATTTGATGCAAGATCAAATACAGAAAATGAAACACAAGGGCGAGTTGGCTTGGGTTTGCGTTATTTGTTAAGTGATCATTGGTCAATAAAAGCCGATACTCGTTTAATGTACGGTTTTGATGATGACAGTATTGATAAATTGGTAATGCTTGGTGTGAGTTATGCGTTTAATCCCCAAGGTAAAAAATCAGTAGTGTCAAAGCCGGAGCCTGTTGCCATGGACTCTGACGGTGATGGTGTGATTGACAGTAACGATCGTTGTCCTTCAACGCCTGCCGGAGTAGCGGTTGACGCAAGTGGTTGTGCGCTGGATAGTGATAACGATGGCGTTGCTGATTATAAAGATCAGTGCCCAGATACACCTGCTGGCCGCAAAGTCGATGAGCAAGGCTGTAAGTACACTTTGACTAGTACTGAAGAGATTGCTTTAAATATAACTTTTGCTAATAACTCCAGCGTAGTATCAGAGCAGTTTATGCCTAAGATCGAAGCTGTAGCTGAGTTTATGAAAAAATACGGTGCGACAGAGGCCGTAGTTGAAGGTGATACTGATAACACTGGTAGCGAAGCATATAACCAAGCTTTATCGCAGCGCAGAGCAGATGCAGTTGTTGGTGTGCTGGTTAATCGTTTTGGTATCGCTGCTGAGCGTTTAAGATCAGTTGGTCACGGTGAGTCTCGACCAATTGCGGATAACAATACGGCAGAAGGTCGTAAGGCAAATCGTCGTGTTACTGCTGTGATTAAAGCTGAAGTTGAAAAGTGATTTTAGCTAGTTAGTAAAAACCCTGCTTTTTAGCAGGGTTTTTTTTGCTTCTTTATTACAGGGTGGTGGAACAAAGTGATTAGGGCTTATTAACTATTTTTGGTTTTTTTCTATTGGGGTAACAGTGTTTGCAAATTTCACAAACAGTGCCGTCGCAACCCCGAGCTGAACAGAACTCTCTGCCGTAGTAAATAATTTGCAAGTGCAATGCATTCCAGCTTTCTTTTGGAAATAATTTTTTCAAATCTTTTTCGGTTTGGGTGACATTTTTACCTTTTGTTAAGCCCCAGCGCTGAGCGAGTCGGTGAATATGCGTGTCTACCGGAAAGGCGGGGATGCCGAATGCCTGCGACATCACCACGCTAGCCGTTTTATGGCCAACGCCGGGGAATTCTTCCAGCGCCTCCATATTGGCGGGGACTTCACCGTTATATTTTTCGACTAGCATTTCGGATAAAAGCTTAATCGCTTTAGCTTTTTGTGGGGATAAACCGCAGGGGCGAATAATCGTCTGAATATCTTCGACCGATTGCTGGGCCATATCAAAAGGGTTGTCAGCCAGGGCAAACAGAGCAGGTGTGACTTGGTTGACACGCACATCGGTACATTGAGCTGAGAGCAAAACTGCGACGAGTAGCGTATAAGGGTCTTTGTGATCAAGGGGTATAAGCTGCTCGGGATAGAGTGCTTGGAGTTTTTCCCTAATATAATCAGCGCGTTGCTGTTTTAGCATAAATTCAGCAGCTCCTTATAATTGGGCAACAAAGGTTTTGATTCGCTCAGCGGCATCGATACATTCTTCGAGTGAGGCTACCAGAGCCATACGGATGCGGTTTTCGCCAGGGTTGATGCCATTTACTGTGCGGCCTATATAGCGGCCGGGTAGCACAGTAAGATTTTGTTGGGCAAATAGTTGCTGGGCAAAATCGGTGTCAGTGATAGGTGTTTTTGCCCATAGGTAAAACCCTGCATCGGGTTTGCTGACTTCCAGGCTGCCCTCTAAAATCGCTAAAACAGCATCGAATTTTTGCCGATACAGATCACGGTTTATTTTGACGTGCTGCTCGTCGGACCATGCGGCGATACTGGCTAATTGATGTTGAATTGGCATGGCACAGCCGTGGTAGGTGCGGTAGAGCAAATACTGTTTAAGAATGCTAGAGTCGCCAGCGACGAAGCCAGAGCGTAAGCCTGGTAAGTTAGAGCGTTTGGATAGGCTGTGAAATACCACGCAGCGGCTAAAGTCGTCGCGGCCAATTTCGGTACATGTTTGCAGTAAGCCAGTTGGTGGCGACTGCTCATCAAAATATAGTTCTGAGTAGCATTCGTCGCTGGCGATAACAAAGTCATAGCGGTCTGCTAAGGCTATTAGTTTGGTTAGCGTCTTGCTATCAATAACGGCGCCAGTTGGATTGCCGGGGCTACATAAAAACAGTAGCTGGCAGTGCTGCCACACCTCGTCGCTGACTGCATCAAAATCAGGAATAAAGTTATTTTCGGAGGTGCAGGCTAAGAAATGTGGTTCGGCGCCCGCCAACAAAGCCGCGCCTTCGTAAATTTGATAAAAAGGGTTAGGGCTGATTACCAATGGTTGGGGTTGGCGGTCAATAATCGCCTGGGTAAAAGAAAACAGGGCTTCGCGGGTGCCACTAACAGGTAGCACGTGTTGTTCTGGGTCGATACTACCTGGCTTGAGTTTGAAGCGCTTGACCAGCCACTGGGCAATTGTTGATCTTAAGGCGGGTAGGCCAATGCTGGTCGGGTAGTTGGCCAGCTTGTCCATATTGTCGATCAAGGTTTGCTTGACGAACGCTGGGGACTGATGTTTCGGCTCCCCAATAGATAGTGCAATATGTGTAAGGTTGCTGTTAGCAGTTACCTGTGATTTTAATGCGTTTAGTTTTTCAAACGGGTAGGGCTGTAAGTTTAATAGGTCTGGGTTCATATATTTTTCTTAAGCTGCTGCCTGTTCATCGAGTTGTTTGCAAATTGCCTTTTGAATTGCTTCGCAAAGCGCAGGGTCGTCAATGGGTTGTTGGTTGTTGTCTGTAATAAAAAATAAATCTTCTACGCGCTCGCCCAAGGTGGCAATTTTGGCGTTTTGTAATTGAATGCCAAAATCTAAAAATATTTTACCGATGCGTGCGAGTAGCCCTGGGCGGTCGGGGGTAAGTACTTCCAAGACGCTATAGTTACCGGATACATCAGTGAACCAGGTAGTGCGCGTAGGCACAGAAAATAAACGGAGTTTTCTGGGAGTGAATCGTTGTATGACATCAATATATTTATCGGTGTTTTTTATATGATCGAGCAAAAAGGTTTCAATATGTGCAGTGCGTTCGGGGTCGTCGCCGATAGGTTCGCCATTATGGTCGAGCACAAAGAATGTGTCGAGGGTAAAGCGGCCGCCGGATTTATAGATGCGTGCATCTTGTATGTTGAGATCAAGCTGTTCGAGTCCTGATGCGAGTAGAGCAAACAGTCCGTCTTGATGGCGGGTATGAACAAATATCTGGGTGGCGCCCTCAAAATCTAGATCGCTGCTTTCTTTCAAGATGATGAGCGGTTCGTCGGTGTTGGTGTGGCGAGTGATAGCCTCAGTGTGCCAGATGATATCTTCGGTTTTTTCACGTAGAAAATAGTCTTCGCCAATATTCTTCCAGGCAGCATGTATTTGCTCTTCGGAGTAGCCAAGTGATTCGAGCTGTTCCAGCGCTGTCTGTTGATTATCGGCAATCCAATCGGCTTTATCAGCGAGGTTGCCCAAGCCTCTGCGTAAAGCGCGCTTGGTTTCGGTGTAGAGTTGGCGTAATAGCGAGGCACGCCAGCTATTCCATAAACTGGGGTTAGTGGCGTTGATGTCGGCAACGGTGAACACAAATAGATAGTCCAGATAGTCTTGATTGCCGACAATAGTGGCGAAATTACCAATAACATCGGGGTCAGAAATATCCTGGCGCTGAGCGACAGCGGACATTAATAGGTGGTGTTCGACCAGCCAGCAGACTAGGTTGGTATCACGGTTGCTTAGCTGGTGCTGTTGGCAAAAATTTCGTGCATCCACGATCCCTAGTTTGGAGTGGTCGCCGCCGCGACCTTTGGCGATATCATGGTAAAGTCCCGCTATGTAAAGTAGTTCCACTTTCGGTAGTCGTTTGACGATACGAGTGACGACGGGGAATTTCTTTTGTGTGTCTGAATATTGGAAGCGGCGCAGATTTTTGATGACTTCCATGATGTGTGCATCAACTGAATAAATATGAAATAAATCGTGTTGCATCTGACCAATTATTTTGCCAAATTCAGGCAGGTATTTACCCAGTACACCAAAGCGCAGCATGCGCCGAAGTTGTAGTGCTACTTTTTCGGTGGAGCGCAGTACTTGCATAAAGTAGTGAATATTTTGCGGATCATTACGAAAGTCATCATCGATAAGGTCGCGACTGGTTCTAATTAGCCTGATAGTTGAGGCTCGGGCCGCATCGATATTGTCGTTCTGAGCCATCAGTACAAATATTTCCATCAAGGCGGATGGGGTTTGTTCAAATACCTGGTCGTGGCTCACTTCTATATGGCCATTGCGAACACGAAAGCGTTCGTTAATCTCGTACACGTTGTCAGCTTCGCTGGTGCGCAGAATTGTTTCATCGAACTGCTGCATGAGGACGTCATTTAGCTCGCCGAGGGATAGTGCCCAGCGATAGTAGTACTGCATAAACTGTTCGACGGCCATTTTCGCATTGTCATCATCGTAGCCAAACATCTTGGCAAGTGTGCGCTGGTGGTCGAACAGTAGTCGATCCTCTTCGCGGTTGGCGATCATGTGCAGGGCGTAGCGAACTCGCCAAAGAAAATCCATGCCACGATTAAGTATGGTAATTTCTTCTTTTAATAGAAAACCAAGATCGACCAGTTCGGATAAGTTCTCGATGCCAAAATGCCGTTTGGCGATCCAGCTGATCATTTGGATGTCGCGCAGACCGCCGGGAGACTTTTTGACATTGGCTTCCAGTACATACTCGCTGTTGCCATAATACTTATGGCGTTCTATTTGCTCATCCCATTTGGCGCGGAAAAAGGCTTGGCTGGGCCATATTTTTTCAGGGCCAGTATTGTCAATCATGGTTTGATACAATGCCGTTGAGCCGGTCAGCGTTCTTGATTCCATTAAATTGGTGGCGATGGTGATGTCTGCGGCAGCTTTGGTTTGGTTTTCTTCGAGTGTGCGTACGCTGTGGCCAATATTTAGGTTGATATCCCAGAGCAGGGTAATGAAGTCGCTGATATTTTGTTTGTGGCGCTCAACGCTGGATTCATTTTCTAGCAGTATGAGTAAGTCGATATCGGAGTGCGGGTGTAACTCACCCCGGCCATAGCCACCTACCGCGATCAGGCTGATATCCGTTTGTTCGCCCCAGTTATACAGCTGCCAGCAAGTCTGTAGGATCTGATCGATAAAGTTAGATTTTGACCAGATCAGGTCGCGAATATAAGCGCCTTGTTGGTATTGCTGGTGCAGGTAATCGGTGGTGCGCTCAATGTTTTTCTTTAATAGGGGGATTATCGACTTTGAGCTCTTTAGTGCCTGGGCGAGTAGCTCTGGGTCAAAAACGGTAGTTGGAATAGAAAAAGACTGCTCGTGCATGATGGCTGTGTGACCTCGTGTTGATCGGCTAGCAATGATTGCAGTCGGCGTCATTGGGGTGAAGTTTGTTGAGTTTTACTTGTTGTCCCAGTACTTTTTAAGCGGGTGCCAAGCGGGCGCGTGCTATTTAATGCCAGCATGGCAATTGCTTGTGTACTCGATGAGCTAGGCTTTGTAAAAAGGCTCATTTGGCCGCGCAGTTAGCACTTCTACGCCATCGTTAGTTACGGCGAGGGTGTGCTCCCATTGAGCTGATGGGCGGTTGTCTTTAGTGGTTACCGTCCAGCCATCTTTGGTGTTGAGTTTGACGTGGCGCTTACCTGCATTAAGCATTGGTTCAATCGTAAAAGTCATGCCTTCTTTAAGGACCGTGCCGGTGCCTTTTTTCCCGTAGTGCAATACCTGTGGCTCTTCGTGGAATACTTCGCCAATACCGTGACCGCAGTACTCCCGTACCACTGAGTAATAGTTGGCTTCGGCGTGCTTTTGGATGATATGGCCGATATCGCCTAAGGTGGTGCCGGGGCGAACGATGTCGATGGCTTTATAAAGGCACTCTTGAGTGATATTGACTAGGCGCTCAGCATGTTTGGTCGGGGGGCCAATATGGAACATTTTGCTAGTGTCGCCATGAAAGCCATCTTTGATCACAGTAACATCAATATTGAGGATGTCGCCATTTTTTAAGATCTTGCGCTCAGATGGGATGCCATGACATACGACCTCATTTACCGAGGTGCAAATGGATTTGGGAAAGCCATTATAGTTAAGTGGCGCGGGGATTGCCTGTTGGGTGTTAACGATATAATCGTGGCAGATGCGGTCTAGTTCTTCCGTGCTTGTGCCGGCGACTACGTGTGGGGTGATCATTTCCAGTACGTCGGCGGCTAAACGGCCAGCAATACGCATTTTGGCAAGTTGTTCTGGGGTTTTGATTGAAATCTTCATTCGGCTATTTCAGTTTAACTCTTTGATTTTGTGGGGGAAGATAAGGAAAGTACGGCTACTGCTTTCAGTATGAGCAGTATTGTAAACCAAGCGTGTCCTCAAAAGCCAAATTATCTCTAATTAGTTGACTGTTATCGGTTAGTGTAATTGGCATAAAGACAACGGTTTAGCTTTAAGTTTTGTGGGGTCTGTGGTATAAAGCGCGCTCTCAAATTTAGGCCTCGATTCTGTTTTGGCAATTTAGGCGCTAAATTGAGATTTATCATTCATTAAATCCGCACATATGCCGACACATTGGTCAGGGTGCCCAGCTTGTATTTTCCTCCGGTTTATGAGGTATGCGGGTGAGGGTTGGCCGATGGGGTGTATGGAGGCCTAACCCGTAAAAGGTAATATTATGACACAAGTAAGTATGCGCGATATGTTGCAGGCTGGCGTTCACTTTGGCCACCAGACTCGTTACTGGAATCCTAAAATGAGCAAGTACATTTTTGGTGCCCGCAACAAGATTCATATCATTAACTTGGAGCACACTGTTCCAGCATTTAATGATGCCTTGGCTTTTATTCAAAAGCTGGCTAGCAACAAAAACAAAATTCTCTTTGTTGGCACCAAGCGAGCGGCAGGTAAGATCATGCGTGAGCAAGCTGATCGTTCTGGCCAGCCTTACGTAAGTCACCGTTGGTTAGGTGGCATGTTGACTAACTACAAAACAATTCGTGGTTCTATTAAGCGTTTACGTGATTTAGAGACTCAGCAAACTGATGGCACTTTCCTGAAGTTGACCAAAAAAGAAGCGCTGATGCGTACCCGTGACATGGAAAAGCTTGAGCGTTCCATTGGTGGTATTAAAGATATGGGCGGCTTGCCTGATGCATTGTTCGTGATCGATGTAGATCAAGAGCGTATTGCTATTCAAGAAGCTAACAACCTGGGTATTCCGGTTATTGGTATCGTCGATACTAACAGTAATCCAGATGGCGTAGATTACGTTATTCCTGGTAATGATGATGCGATTCGTGCAATTAAGTTGTATGCCGCTGCAGTTGCTGACGCAATTATTGCTGGCAAAGCGGCTGATGGCGTAGTGCCTCAAGAAGAAGCTGCTGAGGCTGCTGCAGAAGCAGAGCCGGCTCCAGCAGCAGCGGCTCCAGTAGCAGAGTAAGTTATTCTGCTTGATGGTGACGTTAAAGGGGGCGTGGCCCCCTTTTTGAATTAAATCAGTTTGATATTTGAGTGTATTTAGCGGTCAAGTACCAATATAGAATGATTTATCTATTAAAAGATTAATGATTTGTCACGACCTGTTTGTAAAATGGGTGATAGGTGGCATTTGCTAGAGGAAAATACAATGGCGGCTATTTCTGCTTCTATGGTGAAAGAATTACGTGATCGTACCGGCCTGGGCATGATGGAGTGCAAAAAAGCGCTGGCAGCATCTGGTGGTGATATTGATGCGGCAATCGAAGAAATGCGTAAAAACAGCGGTATGAAGGCGGCTAAAAAAGCAGGCCGTACAGCTGCTGAAGGTGTTGTTGTGGCTAGAGTTGCCGAAGATGGTAGCTATGGCATGCTGGTTGAAGTGAATAGCGAGACTGACTTTGCTGCCAGAGACGAGAGTTTGTTGGCGTTTGTGGATAAAGTTACTGATAAAGCATTTGCTGAAAAGCAAACCGATGTTGCAGCATTGATGGACGGTGAGCTGAGTGCGGCCCGTGACTCATTAGTGCAAAAAATTGGTGAAAACATCGGTGTACGTCGTGCGGTATTGCTTGAGTCGGAAGGTGTTGTGGGAAGCTATGTCCACTCAAATAACCGGATTGCGGTATTGGTTTCTCTTAAGGGTGGTGACGCCGAGTTGGCCAAAGATGTGGCTATGCATGTAGCTGCTGTAAACCCACAGGTAGTTCGCGCCGAGGACATGCCTGCTGAGATTGTTGATAAAGAAAAAGAGATTATTAAGGCTCAGCCTGATATGGAAGGCAAGCCAGAGGCTATCGTTGAAAAAATGATGGTAGGTCGTATCCAGAAGTTTTTGAAAGAAAACAGCTTGCTGGATCAGCCTTTCGTTAAAAACCCTGAGTTTACCATAGCACAGTTAGTTAAAGAGGCTGGTGCAGATGTGATTACCTTTGTGCGGTTTGAAGTAGGCGAAGGTATAGAGCGGGATGAAGTCGATTTTGCAGCAGAGGTTGCTGCACAATTAAATAGCTAAATATTGGCTATTTAAATGGGGCCTGCGGGCCCCTTTTTGCTGCCTGCTTGTTATACAATTAAGCGGGTAAGTTTTTGGCCGTTGAGCCGTCATGCTGTCATAGGAGCTATATATGCCAACCTCGGATAAAAAATATAAACGTATTTTGTTGAAGTTGAGCGGCGAGGCATTGATGGGGGCTGAGAGCTTTGGGATTGATCCTAAAGTTCTGGACCGGATGTCGCTAGAAGTTGGTCAATTAATTGGTATTGGGGTTCAGGTTGGCTTGGTTATCGGTGGTGGTAATCTATTTCGTGGTGCCGCCTTGCAGCGTGCCGGTCTGGATCGGGTAACCGGTGACCATATGGGTATGTTGGCAACCGTTATGAATGCGCTGGCGATGCGCGATGCTCTTGAGCGAGCTAATATTTCTTCGCGGGTGATGTCTTCTATTCCAATGAGTGGTGTGGTCGATCATTATGATCGCCGTAAAGCTATGCGAGCGTTAAAGCGCGGTGAGGTGGTTATTTTTGCGGCGGGTACTGGTAATCCGTTTTTTACTACTGATTCAGCTGCGTGTCTTCGCGGTATTGAGGTTGAAGCAGAGTTGGTACTGAAAGCAACCAAAGTGGATGGCGTGTATAGTGCTGATCCGATGAAAGACCCTGCTGCAACTAAGTATGATCAGTTGAGTTACGATGAGGTATTGGATAAAAAGTTGGAAGTTATGGATTTAACGGCTATTTGTTTGTGTCGTGATCATAATATGCCGTTACGTGTTTTTGCAATGGAAGAAAAAGGTGCTTTGTTGAGCATTGTTAATGGCGGTGATGAAGGTACGCTTATTGTCGGGCAGTTAAGTCCCGAGTAATGGTAGTTAATATAGATAAGTTGATGGGGAGATAATCAGTGATTGAAGAATTAAAGCGAGATGCTGAAGATCGGATGCAAAAAACGCTGGCAGTTTTAGGTACCAGCTTGAATAAAATCCGTACAGGTCGTGCGCACCCAAGCATTCTTGACGGTATTCGTGTGAGTTATTACGGTTCAGATACGCCGCTAAGTCAGTTGGCGGCTATTAACGTTGAGGATGCGCGTACATTGTCAGTGGTGCCTTGGGAGCAAGCTATTGTTCCTGAAGTAGAAAAGGCGATTATGAAGTCTGATCTGGGCTTGAACCCCTCTACAGCCGGTTCGGTGATTAGAATTCCAATGCCTATGTTAACTGAAGATACGCGTCGTGGTTTTATTAAGCGAGCGAAGCAAGAGGCAGAGCACTCGCGGGTATCAATTCGCAATATTCGGCGCGATGTTCTTGCCGATATAAAAGAGCTGCAAAAAGAAAAAGAAATCAGCGAAGATCAAGAGCGTAAAGGTCACGAAGACGTTCAAAAAATTACTGACCGTTTTATCGCAGAGGTTGATAAGGTTTTGGCTGCCAAAGAAGTCGATTTGATGGAAATATAATAAGTCACTGGATGAGTTTATAGCAATATGGTTGATCTCTCAGACCAGTGTTTGGTACGACGTGTGCCTAAGCATCTAGCCATTATAATGGACGGCAATAGTCGCTGGGCGAAGCGTCAAGGAAAGTCTACACCGGCTGGTCATTTGGCAGGGGTGGAGGCTGTGCGTGGGGTGCTTCGGCTGGCGAAGGATTACGGCATTCATATAGTGACCCTGTTTGCTTTTAGTAGTGAGAATTGGCAGAGGCCTAAAGCCGAGGTCAAGGCCTTGATGACGCTGTTTCGAAGTTATTTAAAGCGTGAGGTCAAACAGTTGCATGCTGATGGGGTTCGGGTTCGATTTATTGGCGATCGCAGCCGTTTGGCGGAGGGATTGATTAAGCAAATGGTCGCTGCAGAACAGTTAACCCAAGCTAATACCGAGACGACATTGGTTATAGCTATTGATTACGGCGGTCGTTGGGATATTACTAATGCTGCACGCCAACTGGCCAGGCAAGTGAAGGCTGGCGAGTTGGAGCCTGAGCAGATTGATGAGCAGAGCCTGGGTGCAAATATAGCATTGGCGGATTTACCGATGCCTGACTTGTGCATCCGTACCGCTAATGAGCAGCGTATCAGTAACTTTTTGCTGTGGCAGTTAGCTTATGCGGAGCTGTTTTTTACCGCCACGCTATGGCCTGACTTTGCGGAGCAAGATATGCTGGATGCACTGGATAGCTATAATCACCGAGAGCGACGTTTTGGTGGTCGTGATACGAGTCAAGAAAGACAAAGTGCAAAGATGACAGTGGCGGAGGTCAATCGATAGTGTTAAAGCAGCGGTTAGTAACAGCGATTATTATGGCCCTATTGTTGGTGGGCGGCATCGTGTTACTAGCCCCTGTAGGTTTAGCTGTGTTATTCGGAGTGCTGGTACTGGTTGCGGCTTGGGAGTGGTCCGCTATGGCCGGCTTGTCGTCTCGGTTGGCTAAGGTTGGTTTTACTTTTTCTACACTGTGCTTGCTCGCCTTAGTTGCTTGGCATACTCAGCTATTAACAGATTTAATCAATCTTAACCGGGTTAGGGATGTACTGGGTCTGGCTTGTTTGTGGTGGAGTATTGCTCTGCTATGGGTAAAAAGTTATCCCGCTAGTGCCATTATTTGGAAATCAGTAGCTGCGCGAATCCTTATGGGGTGGTTGACTCTCGTGCCAGCATGGTTGGCACTGGTTTATCTTCGAATGCATGTTAATGGTATAGCTTTGATTGTCTTGTTGTTGGCGATAGTGGCGACAGCTGATATTGGTGCTTACTTTTCCGGTAGGGCTTGGGGTAAATCCAAGCTGGCAGCGGAGGTTAGTCCCGGTAAGTCTTGGGCAGGTTTTTGGGGAGGGCTAGTAGCTACAATCACGCTTGTTGCCGTTTTGTGGTGGCTGTTGGATGATGCCAGGCACGGCTTGGTTCCTGTGTTAGTTGTTGCGTTGCTGACCAGCTTGGCTTCAGTGTTGGGTGACCTATTAGAAAGCATGGTGAAGCGTCATCAGGGGCTCAAGGATAGTGGTCGAATATTACCGGGGCATGGAGGTTTAATGGATCGGCTGGATAGCATGACTGCAGCAGCTCCCGTTTTTGCGCTGTCTTTAATTTTAATGGGTTGGTAAAAGATGTCCTTTAAGATGCAGAATATCACCGTACTGGGCTCTACCGGCTCTGTGGGTGTGAGTACCTTGGATGTGGTGGCCCGCCATGCTGACCGCTACCGTATCTATGCCTTGACGGCCAATACTCGAGTTGATCTGCTGTTACCACAAATACAAGCGCACCATCCTCGTTATGCGGTAATGCGTGATGAAAATGCCGCGCAGCAACTCTCAGATCAACTCACTCGCTTGAATCTTACAGAAACTACCGTGCTGAGCGGTGATGAGGGGTTGCTGCAGGTTTCTGCAGCGGTCGAGGTCGATAGTGTTATGGCTGCGATTGTTGGTGCCGCTGGTTTGGCGCCGACTATGGCTGCAGTTAATGCGGGAAAAAAAGTCTTATTAGCTAATAAAGAATCATTGGTGATGGCCGGCCATTTATTTATGCAGGCGGTTGAACAGAGCGGTGCTATTCTGTTGCCAATAGACAGCGAGCACAATGCTATTTTTCAGTGTATGCCGGTGCGCTATCAGCAAGGTGCAAAGCTTGATTTGGACGGAGAGGGTGTGCGTCGTATTTTATTGACGGGTTCTGGTGGGCCTTTCCGGCAAACACCGCTCGAGAACTTGTCTGCAGTAAGCCCTGATCAGGCTTGTGCTCACCCTAATTGGAGTATGGGCCGAAAAATATCCGTTGATTCTGCCACTATGATGAATAAGGGGCTGGAGTTGATTGAGGCTTGCTGGTTGTTTAATACCGGCCCACAAAATATTGAGATTGTTATTCATCCGCAGAGTGTTATTCACTCTATGGTGGAGTACTGCGATGGTTCCGTGTTGGCCCAGCTGGGTAACCCGGATATGCGTACGCCCATTGCCCATGCTTTGGCTTTTCCGCAGCGTATTAGTTCGGGTGTTTCTAGCTTGGATATTCTGGCGACTGCCAGGCTTGATTTTGAAGCGCCGGATTACCAGCGTTTCCCTTGTCTGCGTTTAGCCACGGAGGCTGTGGCGGCAGGTGGTACTGCAATGGCAGTGCTTAATGCAGCTAATGAAGTCGCCGTTGATGCATTTCTGAATCATCGCATCCGTTTTACTGATATCCCTGATATCATTGAGCATGTTTTAATGAATATGCCCGTAGTTGAACCGGAGTCCTTGGCTATTGTCCAACAGCAGGATTTTGAGGCGAGAGCCATGGCAGCTTTATTTATTGTTAATGCGCTTGCTGCTTAGCTTTTGATCTAACTTTCGACATCCTATTTACTGACTGCTAAATCGACTAATAAAAGTCCTCTGATTTATGGAATTACTACAAACCATACTGATAACCGCTGTAACATTGGCTATTTTGGTTACTATTCACGAATTTGGCCATTTTTGGGTGGCGCGACGCTGCGGTATCAAAGTGTTGCGCTTCTCAATCGGTTTCGGTACGCCTCTTTATCGTTGGCACGATAAGCATGGTACTGAGTTTGTGATAGCTGCTTTGCCGTTGGGCGGCTATGTGAAGATGCTGGATGAGCGTGAAGGCGAGGTTGCTGAAGATGAGTTACAGTATGCGTTTAATCGCAAGCCTGTTAGTTATCGCCTGGCTACTGTTGCTGCGGGTCCTTTAGCCAACTTTCTCTTGGCTATCGTTGTTTACTGGTGTGTATTCATCGGTGGGGTTACCGGTGTCGTGCCTATTATTGATAAGGTTGAGCCCGGCTCTGTCGCGGCGCTGGCGAGCCTTGAGCCAGGTCAGGAAATCGTAGCTGTTGATGGTGAGCCGACACCAACATGGCAGGCTTTACATTTGCGTTTGATGCAGCGAATCGGCGAAAGTGGTCCTCTTGAATTTTCTGTCAAATACCCTGATTCCAGTATTGTCTATGGCTCTAGTGCTGAGTTGGATGAATGGATGGTAGGTGATGAAGCCTCCGACCTGGTAGGTGGCATCGGGCTTACACTGTATCGCCCTACAATATTGGCTGTTATCGGGCAGGTCGTTGATGATAGTCCTGCGCAGCAAGCAGGTTTGCAGGCAGGTGATAAAATTCTTAGCGCTGATGGAGAGGCTGTGGCGGATTGGGCTGCCTGGGTTGATTATGTTAGGGCTCGTCCTGGGCAGGTGATTGAGCTGATATATCTGCGCGATAATGAGCAGTTAAGTACATTGCTTACCCCGGCAACTAAATACAGTGAAGATAAAACCAGCTATGGCCAGGTTGGTGTCGGTGTGCAATTGCCGGAGTGGCCAGAAAAAATGAAGCGCAGCTTCAGTTATGGTCCTGTTGACGCTATGGTACAAGCTTTGGATCGCACTTGGTCAATGAGTGTATTTACCCTTGAATCGATTAAAAAAATGTTAACGGGCCTGATATCTCCGAAAAACTTGAGTGGACCGATAACCATTGCTAAAGTGGCGAGCGCTTCGGCCAATTCAGGTTGGGAGGCCTATTTGGGCTTTTTGGCATTATTGAGTATTAGTTTGGGTGTGCTAAATTTACTGCCGATCCCGGTGTTGGATGGTGGTCATATTATGTACGGATTAGTAGAGGTGTTAACGGGCAAAGAGGTATCTATGCGGATCCAAATGCTAGGATATCAATTAGGTGTTGTTATTATTCTCGGCGTTATGATCCTTGCTCTGTATAATGATATATCCCGGTTGTGATGTTTTCCTCTCATCGTGATGCGTCTAGAATAATGTGCTGTCGCAATAGCAGATTAAATAAGAAAGTCGATAGCACTGCAATCAGCCGCTTAGTCCGGTTAATTGAAATTGACTCTGTGCTATTGATAAATTAAATGGTCCGATATCCGACTTTGTCGGTAGTAGACGGCCGATAATACTATTGGTAAAAAACCTTAGATGAAACGTTATTTCCTGTTTTTATTTTGTGTTGCACTTAGTGTATCAAACGCCCGTGCTGAAGAGTCTTTTGTCGTCTCTGATATAAGAGTCGAAGGTTTACAGCGTATTTCAGCAGGAAGTATCTTTTCTGCTTTACCTGTTAACGTCGGTGATACCGTGAGCGAGAGCAGTGTCCGTAACGGCATCCGGAGTCTGTTTCGTACTGGTAACTTTGATAATGTATTTATTGGTCGTGATGGCAATATTCTGGTGGTGTCTGTTGAGGAGCGGCCATCGATCAGTGAAATCAATATCGAAGGTAATAAAGCGATTGAAACAGAGGCATTATTAAAAGGTTTGAGTGGTGCTGGCTTGGCAGAGGGGCAGGTGTTTAAACGCTCTACTCTGGAAGGGATGAAAATGGAGTTGACCCGCCAGTATGTGTCGCAAGGTCGTTATGATTCAAGTATTGATACCGATATAACTTTGCTGCCTCGCAACCGTGTCGTAGTCAATATCAATATCAATGAAGGGACCACCGCAGCCATCAAACATATCAATATCGTCGGTAATGCTGCTTACAAAGAGGCGGAGTTGCTGGATTTGATGGAAATAAAATCGACCGGTTGGCTGTCTTGGTTGAGTGGCAACGATAAATACGCTAAAGAAAAACTATCGGGTGACCTTGATACGCTAAGCTCCTTTTACCTAGATAGGGGTTATATCAAGTTTAATATCGATTCATCACAGGTTGCTGTTTCTCCTGACCGCACCGCAGTCTATATTACGGTCAATATCACTGAGGGTGATAAGTACGAAGTCGGGGAGGTTGACCTTTCTGGTGATATTATTTTGTCAGAAGAGGAATTACTCCCCTATATATTTATAAAGCAAGGGCAGACTTTTTCTCAATCCCTGGTGACAAGTACTGAAGAGTGGATAGGTAAGCGATTGGGGAATGAGGGCTACAATTTTGCTAAAGTTGACGGTATTCCTGACATTAATGATGAAGACAAGACAGTTAATATTAAATTCTTTGTTGATCCGGGTAAGCGCACCTATGTTCGCCGAATCAACTTCGAAGGGAACACCCGTACCGCTGATGAAGTCTTGCGCCGTGAAATGCGGCAAATGGAGGCTGCGCCAGCCTCTTCTTCAAGTATTGAGCTATCCCGTGTGCGGTTAGAGCGCTTGGGTTACTTTAAAGAAGCTAAAATCGATACGCTTGAGGTCCCAGGTACTGACGATTTGATTGATTTACGCTATCAGGTAGAAGAGCAGTCTTCCGGTAGTATAGGTGCGAGCGTGGGGTTTTCTCAAGATAGTGGTATTTTACTGGGAGCGAACATCCAGCAAGATAACTTTTTGGGTACAGGTAAGCAGATTGGTATTGGGCTGAATAAAAGTGATTATCAGACCAGTATCAATTTTAGTTATGTTGATCCCTACTATACCAAAGATGGTGTGAGCCGTGGTTTCTCAGTATTCTACCGAGAAACCGACTTGAGCGAGATTAACGTTTCTAATTACACCACCGATGCTTATGGGGCTAATATCAATTTTAGTTATCCGATAAAAGAGACTGAGCGTTTAGGCTTTAGCTTTGGCTATTCAAATACCCGCATTTCTGCAGGTAATTTTGCTGCACAGGAGATTAAAACCAGTCCACGTTTGTTTGATGTAAGACGGGATAACTTTCGCTATTATTACCAGCCGAGTACTGACTCTACAGTAGCTGAAGTGCCGGTGTTGTTGGTTGATGATGACGGTACCGTTTTATTCCCTGAATTACTGTCTCCACCCACAGCGCAGGGTTTTCTGGATGAGCATGGCGATAGCTTTGATAACTTTTCAATTACTACCAGTTGGAACCAATCGACTTTAAACCGTGGCCGCTTGGCGACCAATGGTGCCTCACAAAGTTTGTCGTTTGAACTTACCGTGCCGGGCAGTGATTTGCAGTATTTTAAAATGGTCTATAATGGGCAGATTTTTGTGCCGCTCAATGATACTTTTATTTTACGCTTCCGGACAGAGTTGGGGTTTGGTGATGGGATTGGTGGTGATGAGTTGCCATTTTACAATCATTTTTATTCGGGTGGTTTTGGTTCGGTTCGTGGCTTTAAAAGTAACACGTTGGGGCCGCGCAGTACCAAGGCTATACTTTACAGTACGGGCGTAGCTGCTATTGATGACGGCACTGGAACCTTGATCAGTGATGACAAATCCTCCTATGTATTGGATTCGAGTGGTAATAAAATTGCCACCTATAAAGATTCGGGAAGAGCTGATCCTTTTGGTGGTAACGTATTAATTGAGGGTGGCGCTGAACTGTTATTTCCTTTACCGTTTATCAAAGATCAGCGGTCAGTACGTACAGCATTCTTTTTTGATATCGGCAATGTTTTTAGTACGCACTGTGGTGCTACTCAGGCCAATTGTTATGAAGTCGATATGGGTGAACTGCGTTATTCCGCCGGTGTTGGTTTAAGTTGGATTACTGGTTTCGGCCCTTTAACTTTCAGTATTGCAAAACCGTTAAATGCTGGTGACGATGATAGAACTGAAGCTTTTCAGTTCTCATTGGGTCGCAGTTTTTAGGGTGTTGAAATAATTGCTCAGTTCAATAACGTTTAATAAATATACGATAGTGGAGATGTAACGTGAATAAATTCTTTAAAATTAGCTTGATGGTAGTAACTTTTTGTATGCCTTTGGCTGCAACTGCCGAAGGAAAAATTGCAGTGTTGAATGCACAGCAGGCGATTATTAATACAGAGTTGGCGCAGAGTCGTTTAAAAGCATTGCAAGCTGAAACGACTTTTACCGAAAATCGTAAGCAATTAGAATCATTGGGTAAAGCCTATCAGAGTACTGTTGCTCAGCTACAAAAAGATGCGGCGGTAATGAGCAATGAACAAAAGCAGGCAGAGGCTAAAAAACTACAAGAGAAGCGTGCTGATATTGAGTTTGTACAAAGGAAGTTGCAAACAGCCGAACAAGAACTGCTGCAAGAGGTAGCTCAAGAGCTGGGACCAAAGCTACAGAAAGCTGTGAGCGATATTGTTGAGGCGGATAATATTGGACTGTTGTTAAACCAGCAGGCTGCTATGCATGTCGATAGTAGCTATAGTATTACTGCCAAAGTAACTGACAAACTCAACCAGATGAAGTAAGTGATTTTGGTGACGGTAATTTTTGACGATAGAGGATAAGCATGCCGCAATACACATTGGCTCAATTAGCCGAACTGTTGGACGTACGCTGCGAAGGTGACTCGCAAGTCGTTATTTCGGGTTTGGCTACCTTGAGTTCAGCGGGTGCAGGGCAGTTAAGTTTTTTAGCCAATCCTAAATACCAGCAGGCACTTAAATCGACTACGGCAGAGGCTGTTATTGTTGCTGCCGAGATGGTTGCGCTTTGCCCCAGCCATTGTTTGATTTCAGCAAACCCGTACTTAACTTACGCTAAAGCTTCGCAATTATTTATCCCTGATTGGTCGAAGGATAGTGGTATACACCCTACTGCAGCAGTGAGTGAGTCGGCCTTTGTTGATGGAAGTGCAGTTATCGGCGCTAATGTCACCATTGAAGCTGGCGTGCGTATCGGTTGTAATACAACGATTGGTGCGGGGTGCTTTATCGGCCGTGACAGCGTGGTAGGTGATGATTGCTTATTGCATGCCAATGTGACGATTTACCATGGCGTAGTTATCGGTGACCAAACCACTATTCATAGTAGTGCAGTCATTGGTGCTGATGGTTTTGGTTTTGCTCCCTCTGCAGATCCTAAACGCGGTGGCTGGGTTAAAATTGCGCAGCTAGGTGGTGTTCGTATTGGCGATAATGTTGATATTGGTGCAGGTACCACAATTGATCGTGGCGCATTAGACGATACTGTTATCGCCAACGGGGTTATTCTTGATAATCAGATTCAAATTGGTCACAACGTAGAGTTGGGCGAAAATACAGCGATTGCTGGTTGCAGCTGTGTCGCTGGTAGCACCAAAATTGGTCGCAATTGTACCATTGCTGGTGCAGTGGGCATTGGTGGGCATTTAACTATTGTAGATAACGTGTTTATCACCGCAATGACAATGGTCAATAAATCGATTAGCACGGCAGGTGTTTATTCATCAGGTATTCCTGTGCAAGAGTCCCATCGTTGGCGTAGAAATGCTATTAGGTTTTTCAGGCTGGATGAAATAGCGAAGCGTCTCGCAGCTCTTGAGAAAAAATTGGATTAAACTGCTGTTACTTAAAAAGGTTATTGTTGATGATGGATGTAAAGGAAATACAGGAATACCTTCCCCACCGCTATCCGTTTTTATTGGTTGATAGAGTCTTAGAAATAAATATTGGTGACTCGATTACTGCGATAAAAAATGTTTCGATTAATGAACCCTTTTTTAGTGGCCATTTTCCACAAAAAGCGGTTATGCCGGGTGTGCTTATTATTGAAGCGATGGCGCAGGCTGCTGGAATATTAGGCTTTAAAACAGCTGATAAGACGCCTGCGGATGGTTCGATGTATTTATTTGTTGGGGCTGATAATGTTCGTTTCAAACGGCAGGTAGTGCCTGGTGATCAGTTGATTTTAAAAGTAAAATACGTATCTGACCGCCGCAGTATATGGAAGTTTTCTTGCGAATCTTATGTTGATGGTACCTTGGCAGCGGCAGCCGATATCATTTGCGCCGATAAAGCGTTTTAGTTAAAAACACAGAATTATAGGAAGCTCATTGTTGATAGATCCACGTGCAATTATAGATCCCAGTGCCAAGCTGGCTGATGATGTTAAGGTCGGCCCATGGACTGTAGTGGGTCCAGATGTAGAAATAGGCTCGGGTACTGTTATTGCCTCCCATGTGGTTTTGAAAGGACCTACTAAAATTGGCACCAATAATAAAATATACCAGTTTTCTTCCGTTGGCGAAGATACTTCAGATATGAAGTATAACGGTGAGCCTACTAAATTGGTGATTGGTGATAACAATATTATTCGCGAGGGAGTGACCATTCATCGCGGCACGGTGCAAGATCGTGGTGAGACAACCATAGGCGATAATAATTTATTTATGGCCTACGTCCATATTGGGCACGATTCAGTGATAGGTAATAATACGATTTTTGTTAATAATGCATCAGTTGCTGGTCATGTCTACGTTGGTGACTGGGCTATTCTTGCAGGCTATACCTTGGTGCACCAATTTTGCCAAATCGGAGCTCACAGCTTTAGTGGTTATGGTAGTCATATCAGCAAGGATGTACCCGCTTATGTGACGGTCATGGGGCAGCCAGCGGAAGCTAAAATGATTAACGTTGAAGGCTTGAAGAGGCGTGGTTTTAGCGCTGAGGCAATTGCAGCTATTCGCAGAGCATATAAAATTATTTATCGTCAGGGTTTAACCACCGAAGACGCCCTAAATAAATTGCGAGAGCAGGCGCTTGAACACCATGAGCTTAATATGCTTATTCACTCACTAGAGTCATCGACTCGCGGTATAACCCGTTAAGCCTTGCTTAGTTTGGGTAGTAGTTATTGCGGCAGCAAGTGTTCGGCATTAACAGTCATCTAAGGTTTTACCTCCAGCCACTCAAAACTTAATGAGAAAACAGCATGGCTATATTGCGTATTGGCATTGTAGCAGGCGAAGCTTCTGGTGATATTCTAGGGGCAGGCCTGATGCGAGCGATAACATCCCAATGTGTTGATGGTGACTTTGATCAGATTGTTTTTGAGGGCATTGGTGGCCCGTTGATGATTGCGGAAGGTTTTGATAGCCGTGTGCCCATGGATAGGCTGTCAGTCATGGGGTTTGTTGAGCCCTTAAAACGTCTACCAGAGCTGTTGCGTATTCGTCGCGACATTAAATCTCATTTTATTAATCAGCCCCCGGACCTTTTTATTGGTATCGATTCGCCAGATTTCACTCTTAATATTGAATTAGCGCTGCGTAAAGCGGGTATTCTGACGGCACATTATGTTAGCCCCTCGGTGTGGGCGTGGCGGCAAGGGAGAATAAAAAACATTGCTCGCTCGGTGGATAGAATGCTTACCTTGTTGCCCTTTGAAGCGGATTTTTACCATCAACATAATGTACCAGTAACCTTTGTCGGTCATCCGCTGGCAGACCAGTTCAGTTTAGACCTAGGCGAGCTGGAGCAACAAAAGTTGGTGGCACGTGAGCAACTAGGGATCGCCGCTAATGATACCTTGGTTGCGTTATTGCCAGGCAGTCGCGGCGGCGAGGTTAAATTATTGGGCCAGCCTTTTATTGAGACTGCCCGTTGGTGTGTACACCATCGACCAGATTTGAAATTTATTATCCCGGCTGCTAATGAGCTGCGTAAGCAGCAGTTGCAGGATATGTTGCAGGAACACGGTAAAGGTTTACCTATTCGTTTAGTTGATGGCCAGTCGCAAACGGTGATGGCAGCGGCAGATACAGTGTTGATGGCTTCCGGTACGACGACGCTAGAGGCTTTACTGTTAAAGAAACCGATGGTCGTTGCTTATAAACTAGCGCCATTGACCTTTATGATTGCCTCGAGGCTGGTTAAATCTGCTTTTTTTTCCTTGCCCAATTTGCTGGCTGGCGAGAGGTTGGTGCCAGAGATATTGCAAGATGAGGTGAGGCCTGAGATGCTGGGTCCTTTGGTGTTGGAGCAGTTACAGGATCGGTCTCGGCGCCAGCAATTAATTCAACGTTTCACCGACATTCATCAGGCGCTTAAGCTTAATGCCAGTGAGCGAGCCGCTAAGGTTTTGTTAGCGATGATAAAAAAGAGTAAATTAAAGGTTAGTTAATGAAGACGACAACAAAGCAAGTAGAACCCTTTGTCTCATGTTATCAGGGTATATTGTTGGCGGGTGTTGATGAGGTTGGGCGCGGTCCTTTGGCAGGAGATGTCGTTGCTGCAGCGGTGATTCTTGACCCCGAAAAACCTATATCAGGCTTAGATGATTCAAAAAAACTAACTGAGAAAAAGCGCGAAACATTATTTCCGATTATTCAGCACAATGCTTTGGCCTGGTGTGTTGCCAGAGCCTCCGTTGAGGAAATTGATGAAATTAATATATTGCATGCGAGCTTATTAGCGATGAAACGTGCAGTAGAGGGTTTGAATATTCAGCCTGAGCATGTGTTGGTGGATGGTAATCGGGTGCCAAAGTGGCGCTATGCTGCTGAGGCTGTGGTAAAAGGAGATAGCCGAGTGGCAGCGATCGCCGCTGCGTCGATATTGGCGAAAGTGGTTCGTGACCGTGAAATGATCGCTTTCGAGCAGCAATATCCTGGGTATGGTTTTTCTCAGCATAAAGGCTACCCAACTAAGGTACATATGCAGGCATTGGCCGAGTTGGGGGTAACTCCTATACATCGCCGGTCTTTCGGCCCGGTCAAACAACAATTGTCACAATTAGCACTGATTTAGTTATTTGAGTGCTTATCTATTAGGTTTTTAAGTCATGTCTGCTTCGTTTATTCATTTGCGTCTGCATAGCGAGTTCTCTCTAATAGATGGTTTGGTACGAGTTAAGCCGCTGGTGAGTCAGGTAGCTGCGATGGGTATGCCGGCAGTTGCGCTGACAGACCATACTAATTTTTATGCGCTGATTAAATTTTATAAGGCAGCTGTTGCAGCGGGCGTAAAACCTATTTATGGCAGCGATTTTTTGGTCATGGATGATCGCGATGAAACCCAGATCAGCAAATTGTGTTTGCTGGCACAAAATAATCAAGGCTACCGCAACCTTACTGAATTAATTACCCGAGCCTATCAAGAAGGACAGTACCTCGGCAAACCGTATATAAAACGCTCTTGGATTGCACAATACGCAGAAGGCCTGATCGCGCTGTCCTGCGGCCGTCAAGGTGAGGTAGGGCAGTTGTTAATGTCTTCCAATCCGGCTGATGCTACCCCGGTTTTAGCCGAATGGATGAGCTGGTTTCCCGAGCGTTTTTATTTGGAGTTACAGCGTACGGGGCGTGCCTATGAAGAGGAATATCTGCATCGTGCAGTAGCCTTGGCTGGTACGACCAATTGTCCGGTTGTTGCGACTAATGAAGTTTGTTTTTTAAAGCGTGAGGATTATGAGGCGCACGAAACACGGGTGTGTATTCATGAGGGACGTTCGCTCGATGACCCTCGACGCAATCGTAGTCACAGTGAAGAACAGTATTTACGTACGCCAGAGGAGATGGCGGAGCTGTTCAGTGATATACCAGAAGCATTAGCCAATACCGTTGAAATTGCTAAACGTTGCAATGTTGAAATTACCTTGGGTACTTATTATTTGCCAGAATATCCCGTGCCCGATGATTTTGAAAGTGATCCGTTTTTTCAGTACGAATCTTACGAGGGATTAAAACAGCAAACTGTCCAGGTTATGCAAGAGAAGTGGCAGGGCAAAGAAGATACCCCGGAGTATCTTAAAGAACTGCGTACAGGGATCTTCTTTCGAAAAATATCTATTGAAGGTTTAAATGATCGCCTCGCTTTTTTATTCGGTGATAAAGCAGCAGAAAAAGCGCCAGAGTATCGAGCGCGTCTCGACTTTGAGTTAGATGTTATTTTAACCATGGGGTTTCCGGGTTACTTTCTTATTGTAATGGACTTTATTCAGTGGGCTAAGGATCATGATATTCCTGTTGGGCCGGGTCGTGGTTCGGGTGCGGGCTCTCTGGTGGCCTATGCGCAAAAAATTACTGACCTGGATCCTTTACAGTACGATTTGCTGTTTGAACGATTCTTGAATCCCGAACGGGTTTCGATGCCAGATTTTGATGTCGATTTTTGCATGGATAATCGTGATAAAGTTATCAATTACGTCGCTGATAACTACGGTCGTGATGCAGTTAGTCAAATTATTACCTTTGGTACTATGGCTGCGAAAGCGGTAGTGCGCGATGTGGCTCGTGCGCAGGGTAAACCCTACGGTTTGGCTGATAAGCTTTCGAAAATGATTCCGTTCGAAGTTGGTATGACGCTGCAAAAAGGTTTTGAGCAGGAAGAGTTGCTACGTGACTTCTTGCGCGATGATGAACAGGCCCAAGAAATATGGGATATGGCAATACAGCTTGAAGGTATTACTCGTAACGTGGGTAAACATGCTGGCGGTGTTGTTATCGCACCCTCCAAACTGACAGATTTTGCACCGCTTTATTGCGATGAAACCGGTAGTGGCTTGGTCACCCAGTTCGACAAAAATGATGTCGAAGAAGCGGGTTTGGTTAAGTTCGATTTTTTGGGTTTGCGTACCCTGACCATCATCGATTGGGCGTTGAAAATGATTAACCGTCCTGGTCCAGACGGTACGGTTGCAGGTATTGAGATTGATCGCATTCCCCTGGATGATCCCGCTTCGTATCAACTGCTAAAACGCGCAGAAACAACTGCCGTATTCCAGTTGGAATCGCGGGGCATGAAAGATCTTATTAAGCGGTTGCAACCAGATAATCTCGAGGACATGATTGCCTTGGTGGCGCTGTTCCGCCCCGGGCCACTGGATTCTGGGATGGTTGATGACTTTGTTAACCGTAAGCATGGTCGTGCTGAGGTGGCTTACCCGGACGCCCAGTATCAACACGAATGGTTAAAACCGATACTAGAGCCTACCTACGGAGTCATTGTTTACCAGGAACAGGTTATGCAAATTGCTCAGGAGCTGGCGGGTTACAGCTTGGGTGGTGCTGACATGTTGCGGCGGGCAATGGGTAAGAAAAAGCCCGAAGAAATGGCCAAGCAGCGGTCTATGTTTGAAGAGGGGGCTAAAGCCAGAGGTGTAGATCCAAACCTGGCAATGAAGATTTTTGACTTGGTAGAAAAATTTGCCGGTTATGGTTTTAACAAATCACACTCGGCAGCCTATGCCTTGGTTTCTTACCAAACAGCGTGGTTAAAAACTCACTATCCTGCCGAGTTTATGGCTGCGACAATGAGTTCGGAATTACAGAACACCGATAAGATTGTTATCTTTATTGAAGAGTGTCGGGCGATGAAGCTGGACTATCGCTTGCCCGATGTTAACGAAGGTGAATATATGTTCACCGTTAACAAAGAAGGCGCTATTGTTTACGGTTTAGGAGCGATTAAAGGTTTGGGCGAGGGCCCGGTCGAAAGTATTATCAACGCGCGTAACAGCGGTGGTCCGTTTACCAACTTGTTTGATTTTTGTGCTCGTGTTGACCCGCGTAAAGTGAATAAACGAGCGATGGATGCCTTGGTTCGCTCTGGAGCCTTCGACAGTCTGGGCGTGGAGCGGGGCATTTTATTAGCAGCGATGCCCGAAGCGGTTAAAGCAGCAGAGCAAAGTGCGGGTAATCGTAATGCCGGGATGATGGATCTCTTTGGTGATGTCGTACCTGCCGACGAACATGGTGATGTTTATGCCGATTACCGACAAGTGCGTGCGCTCACCGCTAAAGAAAAACTCGGCGGAGAAAAAGATACATTAGGGCTCTATGTAACAGGTCACCCCATTGATGAATACGAACAAGAGCTGCGCCAGTTTGTGCGTAATCGTATTGTCGACTTAAAGCCGGATCATAATCAGCAATCCATTGCGGGTTTGGTAGTTGCGCTGCGGACTATGAAAAACAAGCGTGGCGACACTATGGCGTTTGTTACCCTGGACGACCGCTCTGCTCGTATTGAAGTGAGCTTGTTTTCCGACGTATTTGATGAGGCCAGAGAAAAACTCAGTAAAGATGCGATCTTAGTGGTTGAGGGTAAAGTAACCTTTGATGATTATTCTGGCGCCTTAAAAGTGCGTGGCAGTTCTGTGCGGACTTTATTGGATGCTCGTCAGGCTCATGTGAGCTCGCTGGAAGTCCTATTGCGCGAAACAGATTTTCAAGATGGCTCCAAAGCAGCTCATGGCAGCAAGCAGGGTTTTGGTAGTCAGTTGCAGCAGTTGTTGGAGCCCGCCAGCCAGGGCCAGTGTCCGGTGGTAATCGAGTACCATCGCGCCAATGTTAAAGGGCGTATTCGTCTGGGGCAGGCGTGGCAGGTGCAGCCTAGCGATGAGTTGATTCAACGGCTAAAAGATCGGTTTGGTGATGACAGGGTCAAGCTTAACTTTGCTTAATTTAACCAGGCCTAAAGTGTCAGTGAACTGGCTTTTAACCGCCTGACCAAGCCTGCGTAACTCGGTCGACAATAGTCGACTCGGGGCGTTGAATGGCGTATCGTTAGGCATATTTCAGCGCTCTTAATACCCTTTAAAGGTATGGCAGTGCTCATTGATAACCCAATTATTGATAAAGATTGACGACCTCATATGAATCCAAATTATCTCGATTTTGAACAGCCGATTGCCGATCTGGAAGTTAAAATAGAAGAGCTGCAGCGTGTAGGTTCCGACAACGATATTAATATCGGCGAGGAAATCAAAAAGCTGCGCGAGAAAAGTAAAAAGCTGACCGAAAAAATTTACAGCGACTTAACCCCTTGGCAGACAGTTAAAGTAGCACGCCATCCTATGCGGCCTTATACCTTGGACTATATTAGCCGGGTGTTCACTGATTTTCAGGAGTTGCACGGCGATCGCCATTTTGCCGATGACCACGCTATTGTCGGTGGGTTGGCGCGTTTAGATGGCGAGCCGGTGATGATAATCGGTCAAGAGAAAGGCCGTGGTGTGCCGGAAAAAGTAAAGCGTAACTTTGGTATGCCTAAGCCAGAGGGCTACCGTAAAGCGCTGCGCTTAATGGAGTTGGCTGAGCGTTTTAAAGTACCGGTTATTACTTTGATCGACACACCCGGAGCTTATCCTGGCATTGATTCAGAGGAGCGGGGTATCAGTGAGGCGATTGCGACTAATCTTGCGGTGATGTCGCGGCTAAAAACACCGATCATCTGTGTTGTACTCGGTGAAGGGAGCTCTGGGGGGGCTATCGGCATTGGTGTTGGTGATCATTTGGCGATGCTACAATACTCGACTTATTTTGTTATTTCCCCTGAAGGTTGTGCCAATATTATTTGGAAAACTACAGAGAAGGCGCCGGAAGCGGCGGAAGCAATGGGTTTAACCTCGACGGTACTGGAAGCTTTGGGTATTGTTGATGCAACTATCAAAGAGCCGTTAGGTGGTGCTCACCGCGATATGGATCTGATTGCTGAGCGTGTTCGTACACATTTGATCGAGCAGTTAACACGGTTGAAACAACTACCTGAGGAGGAGTTGTTAGACCTGCGTTATCAGCGGCTCATGTCTTACGGCAATGACTAAGCCGCGCGTGTATAAGAAAGCAAAGCTGTGATGTCGACCTTATCAGCACATATTCTGCAACAATTAAAGCCTTTCCTGACAGCCCGCCGCTGGCTAGTAGCTTATAGCGGCGGTGTTGACTCCCATGTTTTATTGCATCTGTTAGCGCATTTACCGGCGCAGCCTAACACTCATGCTTATCCTTTGATTGAAGCCGTCCATATCAACCATCAACTACAAGCTCCATCAGCACAGTGGGCGCAGCATTGCCAGCAGCAATGCGATAGCTTAGGGCTGGTGTTGCATAGCGTTGCTGTTGATGTAGCACAAGGTTCAAGGCGCAGCCTTGAAGAGCAAGCTCGAAAAGCGCGTTATCAAGTTTTTGAAGCGCTTATGCAGCCGGGCGACGTGTTGTTGATGGGGCATCATTTAGATGATCAGGTTGAAACCCTAATGTTGCGTATGTTGCGTGGCAGTGGCAGCAAAGGCATGGCGGCGATGTTGCAAACTCGCGCTTTAGCTTGCGGCCAGCTAACTCGACCCCTGCTAGATACACCGCGTGCGCATATCGAAGCTTATGCCGCAGCGCATCAGTTAGCGTGGATAGAAGACCCGAGTAATCAGCAAACAGATTTTGACCGCAATTTTTTACGTTTACAATTACTGCCGGTACTGGCGCAACGCTGGCCGCAATACCGGCAAACGCTGGCACGTGCGGCCATGCTGAGTGAGGAGTCAGCACAACTCAATACGGAATTGGCGGCGCTCGATTTCAATACTCTTGGTCTGTCCTCCGCCTCACGTTCTATCCCGCTGAGAGATATTGTGACATTGAGCCCTGCGCGGCAAAAAAATCTGCTGCGCTATTGGTTACAGTGCCGTCAGTTCGCTATGCCGTCTGCTGCCCAGCTGCAAGCGGTGTTAACGGATGTTATTGCCGCGCAACAAGATGCAGAGCCATTGCTGGAGTGGGAGGGCGTGCAAATCAGACGCTTCAAAGATAAGTTATATGCGATGGAGCCCTTAATAGAGGTTGATATCAATCGGGTTTATCGTTGGGATTTAATGCGACCGCTGCAGATCACAGGGGTTGGTTCTTTGTCAGTAAAAGCTACGATAGGTGAGGGCATTAGTACTGAACGCTTAAAAAATGCCGTCATCAGTGTGTGCTTCAGGCAGGGCGGCGAGCGCAGTCAGCCTGTTGGTCGTGCCCACTCCCAAACTTTGAAAAAGTTGTTACAGGAACATCATATCGAACCTTGGTTACGCCATCGCTTGCCCCTGCTCTATTGTGACGGGGAGTTGATCGCTGTCGCCGATTTGTGGGTCTGTCAGGGTTGGCAAGCTGCTGCGGGTGAGCCAGGGTATAACGTTTGCTGGCTGCGCATTTAGCTCTGCGGGAGCCTAAGTTAAGAAAATAATACCCTCAGCGGGTGAGAATCCTGCGACGAGGCCGTATAATCGTCTGCCTGACATTCTGTCAACAGATCAACCCTATTTTGCCTGACCGTGAGTTTGCACAATGACTGTTCGTACCCGTATTGCTCCTTCCCCCACTGGTGACCCGCACGTAGGCACAGCCTATATTGCTCTGTTTAATCTGTGTTTTGCCCGCAAACACGGTGGCAAGTTTATCCTGCGGATTGAAGACACTGATCAAACCCGTTCAACCCCTGAGTCTGAGCAGGCGATATTCGACTCGCTGCGTTGGATGGGCTTGGAGTGGGATGAAGGCCCTGACGTGGGAGGGGAGTTTGGTCCCTATCGTCAAAGTGAACGTAAAGATGATTATCGTCAGTATGCTGAGCAGCTTATCGAAAAAGGTCATGCTTTTCGTTGCTATCGCACACCTGAAGAGCTGGATGCATTGCGTCTTGGATTAAAGGAGCAGGGGATTAATCGTGCATTAAAACCCTATGACCTAGCGTTACCCAAGGACGAGGTGGCCAAGCGTGAAGCGGCTAATGCGCCCTATGTTATCCGCATGAATGTGCCGATGGATGGCAAGGTCGAAATCGATGATTTGTTACGCGGTAGTATGGAGTTGGATTGGACTTTGGTCGATGCGCAGATACTGCTTAAATCAGATGGCATGCCTACTTACCATCTGGCTAATGTGGTTGACGATCATTTGATGCAAATTACTCACGTCCTGCGCGGCGAAGAGTGGATAAACTCAGCGCCTAAACACAAGTTACTTTATGAGTATTTTGGCTGGGATATGCCGGTTTTGTGTCACTTACCGTTGTTGCGTAATCCCGATAAAACTAAGCTCAGTAAGCGCAAAAACCCCACTTCAATTTTATATTATGAGCGTATGGGTTACTTGCCCGAAGCGCTGGTAAATTATCTGGGTCGCATGGGGTGGTCTATGCCCGATGAAAGCGAAAAATTTACCCTGCAACAAATGCTCGATAACTTCGATATTCAGCGGGTAAGTTTAGGTGGGCCGATTTTTGATGTTGAAAAACTGAACTGGTTAAACGGCCTGTGGATTCGCGAAGACCTCACTCAGGAGCAGCTAGCGCAGCGCTTGCACGACTGGGCCTTAAACAAAGAGTATTTGCTGCAGATACTGCCTCACGCACAGCAGCGTATGGAAATCCTTAGTGACTTTGTACCTTTGGCAGCATTTTTTGCTTCGGGTATGTTACCTATCAGCGAAGCGAGCTTTTCCGGCGGTAAATTGCAAGGGGATGATTTGATTCAGGCGTTACAATTTGCCCTGTGGAAGTTGGAAGGCTTACGCAGCTGGGAGCGGGATAGTATATTTAATACGATGAAAGCTTTGGCCGATAGCATGGGCTTAAAAGTGAAAGATTTCTTTGCTCCATTATTTATCGCCATAGCAGGTACGACGGCTTCAGTCTCGGTGATTGACTCCATGCAAATACTGGGACCTGATCTCAGCCGCGCCAGAGTGCGTTTCGCCATTGAAGCTTTGGGTGGTGTTGGCAAGAAAAAGCTAAAAACACTAGAGAAGTCTTACTTGGCTTTGGCGTAATAAAATGGGACGCAGACGCGGTGGAATTGCCTTCTGCCGCATAACTAACTATTCTTATATGGGGTGATGGTAAGTTACGTGGCTTTCGGGTGCGTCACTATGTTCTAGAAATGAGTGGCTGAGTTTGGTGCCAGGCGCCACTCTATTCAACATGTTTGGGAAGTATAATTATTAAAAAAACCTTTTTATCAGCTGTTTTTATCGGCGCACTAGTGGTGGCCCCCTTGGCCGGGGCGATGGGCTTGGGTGAATTGCATTCGAGTTCTTTTCTTGGGCAACCTTTGCAGGCCTCTGTTCCTATAGTAAGTGATGATTCGCGTTACGGTTTGGAAGATATCAGGGTCAAGCAGTTGAGCCTTGCTGAAGCTCGTGCGCTGGGTATAGATTTGGCTGGCGACTCACCGCGCCTTGGTTTAAAACTGGTGAATAAAAATGGTCTGCTGTTGGTTGATTTGGTGGGTAAAGGGCCGGTTGATGAGCCGTTTTTAAACATACTGCTAGAGTTAAAGTGGCCAACAGGCACAGTTTATCGAGAATATACTTTATTGCTCGACCCTCCGTCGACGATTGCACAAGCCGTGGCCAGTAATCGCTTATCTGCTGACGTTGCGCCAAATAGCTATACCGCGACTTCCTCTGCAGCAACTCGACAGCGGCCCGTGAATATTCGTTCAGGAGACAGTGCTTATCGAGTGCAAATAGGCGATAGCCTCTCTCGAATTGCAGGTCAGCTTGTGCAAGGTAGTCAATATACCTCCAGTGAAATGATGCGTTGGTTATTGGTCAATAATCCTGGGGCTTTTGTAGCTGGCGATATGAACCGCATTATGGCGGGCAAAACGTTGACGTTACCTGTAGGGGCAGATTTAGAAGACCTCGGCCGCAGTGAGCTTGGTACAACAGGGACGCACGCCGAGGGAGTGCAGAATAAAATTCAGCTTGAAGCAAAAGCACCAATAGGGGATCAAACAGCAACCCCTGTCGTTGCGCCGTCTCCACCGGAACAAACTCAGTCAGGTGCGAGCCGATTAACGATTTTTACCCCTGAAGATAAATATACGGGCGCACAAGCCAGTGCTCAATCATTAGCCTCTCGTATTGCTCAGGCAGATGAATTGGCCGAGCGTTTGCGTCGTGAAAATGAGGCTCTGCATCAACGTTTATTCGCCATTGAAAACTCAACTTATCTGAATTCATTAGAGCAGTTATTACTGCTTAAAGAGCAGCAGGTTACCAAGCTGCGGCAGCAGTTGGACGCTCAGGCGATAAGCGCCAGCACTAAGGTGCCGACGCAATCTCGGGCTGAAGACCCTGGCCAGGTAGATAAAAACATTGGAACTGCCCCGGCAGTTGATAGTTCCAGTGAGGGTTTGCTGTTTACTAACCGTTGGTGGTGGATGTTCGGTTTGATGGTGCTGTCTTTAATCGGAGCTGGTTACTTCTTTGTCCGTTGGCAGTTTCTAGAACGCAAAAGTAACACGCAACCGCAGGATTTGGATTCGGGCCAGAGCGAAGAGGCCTTGCTGCTGGAACTCGACGACATTATTGCTCAGCAGGACGGTTTTATTAAAATTGAAACCCCGCCACAGATTAGTACCGATAAGGTTAGTCCGCCGCCAAAAACGGATCTATGGAAACCATTGGCGTCATCTAGTTATGGGGCGCCTCGTCGCTCTGAAGATGTCGTTAAAAACAGTATTCGTGAGAAAACCAGCAATTACGTACAGCCGGAAGTCGATGAGTTTGATCGTCCCTATCATGATGAATTAGATATCCTGATATCCGAAGCCATCGATGCGGCGAAACGCGGTGCTTTTGATGTGGCGGAAAGCTTATTAGTGGCTGAGCGTACACATCAGGCACACATGCCTTTAAATGATCGACTTAAGGCAAATTCGAGGCTGGACCTTGGTTTAGAGGTGATTTACCAGTTGCGTGAGCAACAGGCATCCAGCTCGACATAAAATAGTTCAAAAAACAAGCTGTTATTGTGGGTGGATGGAGCAAAACTTTTTATTCTTAGTTGAATGACCAATATCCCTCTTGACAGTGCTGCAATGGGTGCCCATAATGCGGACCTCTTTTTAGGGGCTATAGCTCAGCTGGGAGAGCGTCGCGCTGGCAGTGCGAAGGTCAACGGTTCGATCCCGTTTAGCTCCACCATATTAAAAACCTCGGCATAAAAACCGAGGTTTTTTTATGCCTGAATTTTGCCCCGTCCTAGATTGCTCCAATCATAATGACCTCTTTACCAGCAATTTCTTTAGTTGGTGCTTGCATATCTGGTTATCCGTATATATGATATTCCATATATTAAAGTGATGGCGTAAATCGATGAATCCTGTCCAGTTCTACAAATGCCTATCGGATGACACTAGGTTGCGGTGCTTGATATTAATTGAGCGAGAGGGCGAGTTGTGCGTGTGTGAGCTAACGGAGGCTTTGCAAGTCACTCAGCCAAAGATCTCGCGTCACCTGGCTCTGTTGCGTGAGTGTGGTTTGTTAACAGACCGACGCGAAGGGCAGTGGGTTTTCTACAGCATTAATACTGAGCTTCCGCAGTGGGTGATTGACGTTATCGAATTAACGGCTGAAAAAAATATTGATTTTATAAGCTTAAATCATAAACAGCTTCTTAATATGGGAAGCCGACCTGAACGAATAAACAACTGTTGTTAAATATGCCATGAAATTACTTTTTATCTGTACCCATAATCGCTGTCGAAGTATTTTAGCTGAGGCCATTGCCAATCATTACGGTAAAGGCCTTGTGGTGGCGCGATCTGCTGGCAGCCAGCCCGCAGGCGAGGTTCATCCGCTGTCAATTAAATATTTGTCTGAAGCGGGTTTCTCCACTGATGGACTATGTAGCCAATCCTGGGATGAACATGAATCCTGGAATCCGGATGTTGTGATTACGGTTTGCGATTCTGCTGCGGGCGAATCTTGCCCAGTGTGGTTTGGAAAATCCATCAAAGTACATTGGGGTTTAGCTGACCCTTCTAGCTTGAAGGGTACTGATGAAGATATTGCTAACGGTTTTAGAGATACCATTTCTATTTTGAAAAATAGAATTGAAAAACTGGTGGTTAAGGATTTAGACCTTATGGGTCGAGATGAAATTATCCGTATTTTTGAGCAACTAGGAAACGAGTAATGGGTATTTTTGAGCGCTATCTTAGTTATTGGGTGGGGTTGTGTATTCTATCTGGTGTTGTGTTAGGGAATTTTTTCCCTACAGTATTTGCATTAATCGCTAGCTGGGAATATGCCCACGTAAATTTACTGATCGCTATTCTCATTTGGTTGATGATTTACCCGATGATGATTCAGGTGGATTTTTCTTCCATTAAGGATATAGGAAGAAAACCGAAAGGATTATTTCTCACATTAGTGATTAACTGGTTAATTAAACCATTTACCATGGCAGCACTTGGTTGGTTGTTTTTTCATATATTTTTTGTTGATTGGGTTGAGCCTGAAACAGCCAATGAATACATCGCAGGGATGATTCTTTTAGGTGTTGCTCCCTGCACTGCAATGGTCTTTGTCTGGAGTCAATTAACGGATGGTGATCCCAATTACACTCTGGTGCAAGTGTCAGTTAATGACATTATTATGATTTTTGCTTTTGCACCTCTCACTGCTTTTTTGTTGGGGGTAAGCAATATCACTGTTCCTTGGGAAACTCTATTGTTATCGGTAATTCTTTATGTGGTTTTACCGTTAGTTGCAGGGGTTTTAACTCGAAAGTTTTTACATGATCGCGTGAATGACTTTGTTGGCAGTCTCAAGCCTTTATCTGCTATTGGTTTATTGGCTACGGTTGTCCTTCTCTTTGGGTTTCAAGCACAGACTATTATTGAACAACCTCAAAGCATTGTGTTGATAGCTATACCACTTATCATTCAAAGCTATGGGATTTTCTTTATTGCTTACTTCGCTGCTCGATACATGAAATTATCTTACAATATTGCTGCGCCTGCTGCGCTTATTGGAACCAGTAACTTTTTTGAACTAGCTGTTGCCGTTGCTATTTCGCTGTTTGGTTTACATTCTGGGGCAACACTTGCAACCGTAGTGGGTGTGCTGGTTGAAGTGCCTGTGATGTTGTCGTTAGTTAAGTTTGCAAATAGTACCAAGGGCTGGTTTGAAAAATGATCGATTTACCCAATATTGTTGATGAATACATACAAGTCCCTAGCATGGAAAATCTGGAAGTTGAGGTAAATTTGTCTCACCCCGTAAGGATTTTGCTTTTATATGGGTCGTTGCGAAAGCGATCATTCAGCCGGTTGGTGGTGGAAGAAAGTGCTAGATTACTCAAGACCTTTGGTTGCGAAGTGAGAATATTCAACCCTTCTGGTTTACCGCTACCTGATGATCAAGATGAATCGCATCCAAAAGTACAGGAACTTCGAGAATTGATGGCTTGGTCTGAAGGACAAGTTTGGTGCTCTCCGGAACGACACGGGTCAATCACCGCCATAATGAAAGCTCAGATCGACTGGGTTCCATTGACGATTGGAGCAGTTAGGCCTACGCAAGGAAAAACATTAGCGGTTATGCAGGTAGAGGGTGGCTCACAGTCATTCAATGCAGTTAATCAGTTGCGTGTATTAGGACGATGGATGCGTATGATAACAATTCCTAATCAATCATCTGTTGCGAAAGCGTTTCTTGAATTTGATGAAAATGACAGGATGAAACCCTCAGGATTTTATGATCGGATCGTTGACGTTATGGAAGAGTTAGTCAAGTTTACGCTACTTACCAGAGGGCGTTCAGACTACCTTGTTGATCGCTATTCTGAACGAAAGGAAACGGCACAAGAGTTGATGAGTAGGGTCAATCAAAGAAAAATGTGAATAGCTAACACTGCTTTATCGCATAGCAGGCACAGGTTGGATGCTGAAATACCGTAACGAGGCAAATAAAAAATTGGCAGTGCACATTGTACTCGTCATATAGTTGTCGCTACCTTGTTACGCTTGTTCTAATTTGAATTTCCCCGATTTTTTTGACTCTCAATCACTGATAAGAAATTACCGGCACTCGATAACTGACGGATACCTGAAAATGCAATCTCTGCCCCCGACTTCTGCCAATAATTGGCGTCACTCCCATGTCTTCGACGATGGTAATCCGCTAGCAGAACGAAACACCAAATGGGCGGTGTTGCTCACGATTATTACCATGGTGGTCGAGATTTCTGGCGGCTGGATTTATAACTCCATGGCCCTATTGGCTGATGGCTGGCATATGAGCTCCCATGCTTTGGCATTGGGTTTGTCGGTGCTGGCGTATAGTGCTGCACGGCGTTTAGCCAACAACGGTCGCTTTACTTTTGGCACTTGGAAAATAGAAATACTCGGTGGTTATACCAGCGCTATATTTTTGGTTGGGGTCGCAGCTTTGATGCTCTATCAATCGATAGAGCGTTTATTATCTCCCTCAGAGATTCATTATGACGAGGCAATGGCTATCGCAATTTTGGGGTTGGCGGTTAACCTCGCCTGTGCCTGGTTGCTTAAAGATGGTCACACGCATCACGATCATCATGGTGAGGGTGGTAACCATCATCATGATTTAAATTTACGTGCAGCATATGTGCATGTGATTACCGATGCAGCAACGTCGGTGTTGGCGATTGTGGCGTTGTTTGGCGGTAAACTATGGGGAGCTATTTGGCTTGATCCGGTGATGGGTATTATCGGTGCGGCGGTGGTTTCAATCTGGGCTTATGGCCTGTTGCGAGATACCAGTAAAGTGTTGTTGGATGCGGAGATGGATGCTCCGGTGGTAGCTGAAGTTCAGGATGTAATTGCTGCCAGTCCAATTAAAGCGGAAATCGCCGATTTGCATGTATGGCGTGTGGGCAAAGGTAAATACGCCTGTATTTTAGCGTTGGTGGTTACAGAAGACGCCTCGCCTGATGATTTTAAAAAGCAGTTAAGCATTCATGAAGAGCTTGTTCATATCACGGTAGAGGTGAATAGGGCGACCACTTAATCTTCATTAGGTGTGTTTACAGGCCACCTTGGGTCAACTTTTGTGGGTCTAGCAGTTGGATTAATTGTTCCCTGCTTAACTCGGTATGCTCTTCAGCTACATCGATAATTGCTCGACCCTCTGCGTAGGCTTGTTTAGCTATTTTAGCGGCTTTTTCATAACCAATAATAGGATTCAACGCGGTGACTAATATCGGGTTTCTGGTTAGCGCTTCGGTTAATTTTGTCTCATTGACACTAAAACTGGCGATTGCCTTATCGGCTAATAAAACACTCACGTTGGCTAAGAGCTCTATGGAGGAGAGTAAATTATAAGCCACCAGTGGTAGCATCACATTAAGTTCAAAGTTACCGGATTGCCCAGCAATGGTGATTGTCGCATCGTTACCGATTACCTGAGCGCCCACCATGGCGGCAGCTTCAGGGATAACTGGATTGACTTTGCCTGGCATGATGGATGAGCCAGGCTGTAATGCCTCTAGCTCAATTTCACCGAGGCCAGCTAATGGGCCAGAGTTCATCCAGCGCAGATCATTGGCGATTTTGATGATAGACACAGCCGTAGTTTTTAGTTGGCCGGAGAGGGCTACAGCTATATCCTGCGAACCAATATGGGTGAAAAAGTTTTTTGCCGGAGTAAATTGCACGCCGGTCATAATGGACAGTTTTTTGTTAAATTCCCGGGCAAAATTCGGGTGGGCATTGATACCTGTACCCACTGCAGTACCGCCTTGTGCGAGGCTTTGAATAGCTGCCTGCATTGCGCCGAGCCGATCACTATTTTGTTCGACTTGGTCTGCCCAGGCATTCAAGGATTGGCTTAAACGTACGGGCATAGCATCCATTAAGTGTGTGCGACCGGTTTTAATATGGTGGTGGACACGGCTGGCTTTGTTGCGAATCGTAGCGGATAAATGCTGCAAGGCCGGTAGTAAATCTTGATGTAAGCCGATTGCGGCACTGACGTGTATGGCGGTAGGAATCACATCATTGCTGCTCTGGCCGCAATTAATGTGGTCATTAGCGAGGACTTTTTTTCCACAAATTTTACTGGCAAGGGTGGCCAGAACTTCATTGGCATTCATGTTGGAGCTGGTGCCGGAGCCGGTTTGAAAGACATCGACAGGGAAGTGAGACATCAGCGCAGGATCATCCAGTAGCTGGTTGACCGCAAGGGTAATGGCGACACCCATCTCTTCAGAAATTTGCTCAAGTTCAACATTGGTTTGCGCTGCGGCTGATTTTATCAATAGCAATGCGCGAATAAATTTCTCTGGCAAACGCAGGCCGCTAACGGGGAAGTTATTGATCGCACGCTGCGTCTGTGCGGCGTAAAGCGCATCCGCAGAAACTTCAAGGTTACCCATGCTATCGCGTTCAGTTCGAGAGTTTTTCATAAGCTGGTGCTCTGTGCTAGTGGATAAGAGTACTGCAGTGGTTGCTAAATATCCAAACTTGGTTGCAGGTAGTGGCTAGTGATACGTAATTCCTGAAACAGTAAAAGTACCTGCTCTTTACTGTGTTCGCAATCTACTAGTCGATTCAATGCCAGTAGTGGTATGTGAATATGATCCAGGCACTGGCTGCGCCAGTGGGTGGGCAAGTAATCGTCGGCAATAGTTTCCATTAATAATTGAAATTGCGCTGTCAAATATTCGCGAAGTAGCACCTTAGAGCTGATAGTACCTAGTGGAGCGGGTAACAAGAATGTCTTTATCAACCCTGGATTATCGGGCTCTATCGCATTGCGTATTTTTTGATGGAGTTGTGTGCATTGCATAGAAATAGGAGGTGTTAGGGGGGTGTTGAGGCTGATGGCTTCCACTGAGAGATGATCCTTATTTTTCATTTAAACGCTAATGAGAATCATTATTATATGTGTGTGGTGGTTAAGGTCAAGTAGTCGATAAAGTTTTTAAAATGAAAGCTGAAATTTGTTGTAATGATAATCATTATCTTTTATGGTTTGAGGTGTCTCGTCGCTATGCGTGTTTCTTTCACGAGGCAGAATGGGCAATCGTCCAAATGCGTATTGTTACTAACTCTAAACCGACAAGCTGGCTCCATGTCAATATACGAAAATAAAGTAAACCAGCAATTCGATCACTTCTATTCTACTTATCTTCACTGGTTACAGGGCTGGCTGCGCTCTCGGCTCGCCTGTTCGCAACAAGCAGCTGACTTTGCTCAGGATACCTTTGTCCGCATCCTTAGCAGCAGCAATGTATATGATCAGCTTATTAATATTCGAGAGCCTCGCAGTTATCTTGCGACCATTGCTAACCGTGTGATGATTGACCATTTTCGACGTAGTGCATTGGAAAAAGCCTACCTTGAAACACTTATGCAGCAACCTGAAGATGTGGATATCTCTCCGGAGCAGCGGGTGCTAATGCTGGAGTCGTTATATGAGTTGGATGCGATGTTGACCGGGTTGGGTAAAAATATCCGACGAGCATTTTTACTTTCACAGTTGCAGGGTGTGAATTACGCCGATATTGCGATTGACCTTGGTGTCTCGGTTAGTTCGGTTAAAAAGTATATAGCCAAAGCAACTGCCAGTTGCTTACTCTATGCCTTAGAGGCGGACTTATAAAGTGGCGATTTTACCTGCTGATATTTCTCCAGGCTTACAGCGAGAGGCTTTGTTAACTGCGGCCAATTGGCATGCCCGACTTTGTTCCGGGGATGCGGACAATAAAGATGAGCAGGCGTTGCAGCATTGGCTGGATGACGATGTGCTTAATCAATGGGCTTGGAGTAGGGTTGACCAGTTGCAAAAAAAATTGGGGTTGGTGCCTGGCTCTGTAGCAATGGCCACAATGGATCGAACAGACAGTCACTATAACGCTAGCCGGCGTACTATTTTTAAAGGTTTGGCTTTGTTTATAGGTGTTGGAGCGCTGGGTTGGACGGGGTCTCGTATCGATCCACTTTCATCCTTGTCATTGGCACGCTGGCAGGCGGACAAGGTTACTGCAACTGGTGAAGTTAAAATATTTACTTTGGCCGATGGTTCGATACTCACTTTGAATACCGCGTCCGCTGTTGACATCCGTTTTAGCGAAACCGAACGTCGGGTGGTCCTGCGGCAAGGTGAGGTCATGATTGAAACCGCTAAGGATATAGCGCAGCTCGACACTGGGCTGAGCCGTCCGTTTATCGTTGAAACGGCCCAGGGGCAGGTGCGGGCTCTGGGGACACGTTTTTCGGTGCGAGAGTTTGATGATCAGCAGTCGATGCAAACACAAGTTAATGTTTATCGACATAAGGTAGAGATCACGACTCGGCGGGGCGTACAAAATATTTATGCGGCAGGTATGGCGGTGTGTTTTGATAGTAATACTATTTCGCCTATGGCCAGTCTTAGTCAGGATGACTGGGTACATAACATGTTGGTGGTTGACAATATACGTCTGGATGATTTTCTGGTTGAATTAAACCGCTATCGAACGGGCTTGTTACATTGCGACCCGACAGTAGCGCATTATCGAATTAGCGGCGTTTTTAAAACTAATAATACCGATCAGGCATTACAGGCCTTGGTCAGGTCTTTCCCCGTAAGTGCGGTCTATCGCACACGATATTGGGTTTCTGTAGTACCTGTTTAGCGTCTATTTAATGTCTGTATAGTCGTTGTTATTGATACCGATGATTAAAATAAAGTGGCATATTTTGCTAAATATAATAAATATTTACGGGGTGATGGTACTTTTTGTATTTCTCGTTCGACTCATGAGGTAGATGACGGATTAACCAACCTTGATGAGATGATTTAAACATGAAAATGAAACCTTCGACGCCTTTTCATAAGCTGCGTTCACCCAAACTGTTAACTACATTGCGTTCGCTGCGTACCATTCGACAGGCATTTTTCTCTGCCTGCTGTGCTACCTCCGTGGGTCTAGGACTGAGCCTGGTTGCTGTACCGGTTTATGCTGAGCAGGATCATAACCAGCAAGATCTGGATCAAAAAGGCCATATTTTTACCGTAGCTGCAGGAGTATTAAGCAAGGCTATCAATAGCTTTGCAATCCAGGCTAACGTGGTTGTTTATTTCGACGCAGAATTAACTCAAGGGCTGATTAGTAACGGCTTGAATGGTCGTTATACAGTGGCGGGTGGTCTGGCATCGTTGCTACAGGGAAGTGGCCTGATTGCTGAGAGTAATACGGATGGGAGTTATCAATTAGTCGTATTGAAGCAAGCGACCTTATTGGCACCGTTAAAAGTCAGTTCGACCGTTGAGGATGATAATGTCACGGTTAATTATGGGATGGATGAGATTAAAACGATTCAACCAACGACAGTTAAAGAATTATTTGCTAGTGATTCATCAGTGTCAGTGGGTGGTTCCATTCCCATCAACCAAAAAGTTTATTTGAGAGGCATCGAGGAGACCGCCTTGTCGGTAACTGTAGACGGTGCCCGCCAAAATAATAAGGTTTTTCACCATAATGCGACCACATTAATCGACCCTGCATTATTGAAGTCAGTGCGGGCGTCGGCCGGTGTTTCTCCTGCGGATGACGGCCCAGGTGCGCTTGGCGGTAGCATTGTTTATGAGACTGTCGATGTAGTCGATGAATTACCGGAGGGTAGTTTCTTTGGTGGTTTTGTGAATGGTAGCTATAACACCAATAGTAAGACATTTATTACCGCCGGTTCATTGTTTGCGCAGAAGAATGGTTTTGAAGTGTTGGGTTTTATCAGTCAGGCTAAAGGTGATGATTACGAAAATGGTGAAGGTGATACGGTTGACTATACCGAAGCGGCATTGTTGAGTGGTTTGGGCAAGGTTGCTTATCAGGCAGGGTCAAAAGATCGAATTGAGCTGAGTTATGAGCGCGTTTCTGATGATTCAGTACGTCCTTATCGAGCGAATTTTGTTGGATTGACTGCGGGGCGTCCTGTTCCCGAGTCGCGTAACTATGATTTGGTTAGAGAAAACACAGTCTTGAATTATAACAAGAAAACCGGACAGGGTTTATGGAATCCAGAAGTCATCTTTGCCGATAATGAAACCACAGTAGAGACTTCCGAGGTGCCGTTGGCCAACCCTAACACAACGATTGTTTATACAGGAATTACCGAAAGTACATCATTTAAATTTGAAAATCTATTTGCGTTGTCTTTTGCTGATATTACGGCGGGTGTGGATTACTACGATGATACTGCAACTTTCAAGTTTTCTGGTGATCGGGATATTGCAGAGGAGGCCGAAAATATGGGTGCGTTTGTGCAGCTGCGTCAAAATGTTAAACAGGTGCTAAGGTTGTCTTACGGTTTGCGTTACGATGATCAGACGTTTACCGGTACCGATGGTTCGGAACAAAAAGAGTCGGGGCTGAGTGGTAATATCTCTATCGAACAAGATATAGGTAAGCACATTACCTTGAAGGCGGCCTACGCCGAGGTATGGGGTGGTATCGCCTTGGGAGAAAACTTTATTCTCAATAATGCTTGGGATTATTCCGAAAAAATTGACCCAGTTGAATCAAATAACTATGTACTGGGGATAGAAACACACGTCGATGGTTATTTTTTCAATGTTAATCATTATCAGACTGATATCACCAATGGCAGGGTTCCTTCATTTGCTGCGGGCCCTGGTTTGGTTTCGGATTTTGATATTGATGGCTTTGACGTTGAGTTTGGTGTAAGCGCAGAGCAGGGGCGAATCAGTATTAAATACTCGCATATAGATGGCGATATAGATGGTGATACAGCGACTTCGTATAATGGTAACTATTTTACCGCTCCGTTGGGTGAAGTGATTTCTGTGGATGGCAGTTGGGCCTTGAATAATATCGACATCTTGCTGGGATTAAATGCGGAAATAACACTGGATAACGATGCCGTTGCGGATAGTGGTTCGAAGCAGGATGGTTATACCGTGGTGGATGTTTTTGCTGATTATCAGTTGGCAAAAAATCTTAATTTACGTTTAACTATTAATAATATTACAGATGAATCTTATACGGATCGCGCCAGCTATGGTCAGGAATTCCTTACAGTAAAACCTCTGTTTGAGCCGGGGCGTGCATTTGTATTGGGGGCGCGTTATAGCTTTTAATTGAGACCGATAGGGGGGAGATTTACTGCCGTTCTTTCTCGCAGTTATCGCAGTTCAGTTTTTGATGAGACGACCACTATGTGTGGGTGTCGGGATACAATATCGTTTATATAGGCGATTTTCATGTTGCCGCTCTGTTGTTGCTTGATTGCATAAAAGTAGCAAGCTTTAATAAAGCGGTCGATTATCACTTATAGTGCGCGCGAGCACACCGAATAATAAATATTGATAGGCTGTATTACGAACAGAGTAGGTTTTTTTAAAGTTCATTCGCTGTAATACATTAGGCCACAACGAGGCGATGTGTTTGCGCTGTCGCCAGCCGTGTATCATTAATTTAATCAGTTGCAGTTTGCGCTGGTGGTTTTTTAAGTATTGTAAAGCCACCGCAATTATAGCTTCCTCATCAGTGAAATCACTACCCACAGGATAGTGAGGCAGCGCTGGCAAGTACTGAGGCTGGTTAAATATCGCTGCAAGGGTGGAGGGGAGGTTTTTTTGCCACCGTGGTGGTAGTACGAAATCGTGCTCCACTTTGCCTGCTTGTTGTGCGCGTGCTAACAGTTGCGGCTGAAAACGTGCATCAGCGATCGCTAACATTCGTACAATCACCTCGCGGTCTGACTGTCCGCGTAAATCGGCGATGCCGTATTCGGTGACAACGATATCGCGCAAATGCCGCGGTATAGTCACATGGCTATATTCCCATAGGATATTCGAGTGTAATTTACCGCCGCTGAGGCGCGTGCTGGGTAGACAAATAATGGAGCGGGCATCGTCAAGCTCATGCGCCTGAGCGATAAAGTTATACTGACCGCCGACACCGCTGACCACTTGTTGCTCACTGAGTGCATCAGATATGACAGCGCCGGATAATGTCACCATCATCGCCGAATTAACAAACCGCGCCTGTAGTCGCTGTTTGCGCTTCAATACTTCGTCGTGATAGAGATGATTAACAAAGCTAATTCGGCTCATTGCAATGCCATCTCGATCGGTTTGGTTTAATCCGCGCAGTTTGTTATAAAATCCAGCTGAGCCAGCGAAAAAACCCGCGTGGCAGTAAATGCCGTCGCCTACTGTACGGGTCAACACGCCCTTGCTGCGCAGATGTAATAAACCTTCGACTAACATTTCGCTGGCTGCATACAGGCCCTGTTCAAAGCGAGTCGTTTGCCTTGGTATAGACGTGCTGCAATTGTCATTAAAGCAAGCAATAATCTCATCGTGTAATTGGCAATAGAGTGCATTGTCGGTTTGCCGTAAAGCGATCACTGCGGCGATGGCATCGCCAAGTGATCCAATACCAATCTGCAAAGTACCGCCGTCTGTTATCAAGCTACTTACCTGTAGAGCAATGGCATAGTGGCTCAAGCTTACTGGTTGATTAGGAATGGCGAACAATGGGTAGCCAGCACGGTCTGGATAAGCTTCAAACACACAATCAAAAACGCTGATATTCAGCTGTGCATCATTCACCATATAAGGTAATTGCCGGTTGAGTTCACCAATGCAAAATAACGGCTTGTGCCTCGCTTTGGCGTAGTCGATTAAATCGGCGCTAAGGTCGGTATTACAACTTAAACTACACAACGATGGGGACGTTGGGTGCGGTGCCAGCATCTGTGCTAACACATTTACTCCTGTTGCATAAAGGTCTCGTACGGCATGGGTGTAGTTACTGCAGATGTAGTGCTGTTGTGCGCTAGCATTGCCTAATAATTGCCCCGGATTAAAAAAGAACTCACTCACCTGGATATTAGCTGGCAACTCGCCACGCCGTCGCGCTTGTGCGTATAACAACTCTGGTACTCCAGCGTACAGTCGCTCGATGAGCGGTTCGAAAAAGCGCTGGCTAAGTGTGTCCTGAGTGGCAGGTAGCTCCAGACTAAGAGCAGTGACAATATGCAGTGTCATTTCTGGGTCGCGGCAGGCGCGTTGATAAAATACGTTGGCAACTAAATTAGCTTTACCCAGGCCCAGTGGCAGCGCTAGCACTATATGTTTGCCCACGGCAGCAATAGCGCTATCGACACAGGCTTCAGCGTTGGCAAGTTTTGCTGGGGAGGAATGATGGGTCATATTGGATGTTATCTATAGGTGATTATTGATTAACTTGGCTGATCCTTGATGGGCTTATTTGGCAGCCACAGGATCAAAAGTCGCCTGGCCCTGATCGTTAAACGATGGTGTGCCAAGCAGATACAAGCGCATAGATTGGGCGATAAGTTTTGCGTCAAAATGTACACTAACGTTGCCACCTAAATAGGGGGTGAGCGCGGCTAGCATACGCAGGGCAAGTTCGCGATCGGCTTCGGTGCAGACGAGTATAGCGCCGTTATCAGCTATACCGGGAGCGGTGATTTGGCTTGTCGCAGGTACGGCTCGCCCTAGATGATAGTGGGCTAGTGCTTCGCCAATGCGCTGGGCTACTTTTTCTCGTGCAGCTGATCCTGATTCTGTCCAGATCTCCAGCTGGGGTCGCAACTGTTTGAAGTCAGCGGCGTATTGGCTGAGGGAGTCAAATACCTGTTGTCGTGCGGTGCTAGAGGCAGGCGCCCATTGTGCTTGCCAGCTCACTTCGTCAGTGGTCGATACAATCGGCAATTGCAGCAGCATTCCCTGAGGTGAGCTGTCGAGGATCTTCAGCTGCGGCAAATTGCTTTCGTCGTGGTTGCCAAAAAGTACAATCAGTGCAATTACCAACAAAGCTAGTGGTATTACTAACCAAGCCTGGCGTTTGGTTTTATTGTGTTCTATATAAGCGTCATTAACCATAATATTTCACCCATTAATCATTTGTTTTAGGCTGTAGCCGCTACAGGTCGATGGCCCATCTTATACGTGTGGCTCATGGGTTAAAACCAACGGCAAGATATTATTGGCTCTGCTTCGTGTCCAGGCCATTGGTCAATAAAAGCGTGCTAGCACCATGCCACTATAACCTCGTAGTATACGGATAAAACAATACTTGGCCACAGCATAAACTGGCGGTTGTAGTTTGTAGTTATAGGTTGTAGTTTGTAGTTAGAGGTTGTAGTTTGTAGTTAGAGGTTGTAGGTGCCGTGTGTGATATGTGAAAAAATTGAGAGGGTGCTACTCGGTTACTGGTGTCAAGAAAGCTTACATAAGCTTATCTGTTGGGGGGAGCCACTGTCTCCGCTGATATGGCAGCAGGCGCGCCAGTTTGTGGCTTGGAAGTAATGAGCTCCTCGGGTGCTACAGCCGAATAGGGCTAAGTTAAAGGTTAGGCTAGAGGCTAGAAATATGAGCAAATTAATGTCTGATTCGGCCAGTGATTATGGCGATGATGATCCATCAGAGCAAACTGCGCAAGAAGCAGATTCAGTTGCCGCGCTGATACAGCAAGACTTAATTATTGAAGGCGCAGGTTGCGCTAGCTGCGTAGGTAAAATAGAAACGGCATTAAAACATGTGTCAGGTGTTACTGAGGCAGAAATGAATTTTGCTCAACGTACAGTAAGTGTCGTCGGTAGTGCGAGTGCGGCTGAGTTAATCAAGGCGATAGAAGCGGCGGGTTATAACGCAAAATCCAGTTCGGGTGAATCTGAAAGTGATGCCCTGGATGAAAAAGAGCAAGCAGATTTAGCGTATTACCATCGCCTGATGAGGCAGATGTGGATCGCACTGACGCTGGGTGTACCGTTGATGGCCTATGCGCTGATCACCGGCGAAATGAACGTCAATACAACCGGTGAGCGAATCGCTTGGCTGATTGTCGGTATCCTTACGTTAGCTGTATTGGTGGTGTCCGGCAAACACTTCTATGTCGGTGCCTGGAAGTCGTTTCTGAACCATTCGGCCAACATGGACACGTTGATTGCGCTGGGTACGGGCACGGCGTGGCTCTACTCGATGGTGGTGGTATTTTTCCCGAGTTCTGTTCCCCCAGAGGCAAGACATGTCTACTTTGAGGCGACCGCAATGATTATTGGCCTAATCAATCTGGGCCTTGCTTTGGAATTAAAAGCACGCGGACACGCCTCAGAGGCGATCAAACGTCTGATTGGCTTACAGGCAAAAACAGCACGAGTCATTCGTGACGATAAAGAGCTGGATATCGCCATTGAACAGGTTTTATTGAATGATGTGCTGCGAGTACGACCCGGCGAAAAGATTCCTGTCGATGGCGAGGTTGTTGAAGGTCGCAGTGCTATTGATGAATCAATGTTGACTGGTGAGCCTATGCCTGTTGAAAAGTCGGTAGGTGATACGCTAGCGGCGGGTACCATCAATAAAACTGGTTCCTTATTATTCAAAGCGACTCGTGTAGGTAAAGACACGGCGCTGGCGCAAATCATTGCTATGGTCAAGCGCGCGCAAAACTCAAAACCGCCTATCGGACGGTTAGCCGATGTGATCTCGGCCTATTTTGTCCCCATCATCATGATTATCGCAGTGAGTAGTGCCTTGCTTTGGTTGAATTTTGGTCCGGAGCCTGCGCTTGCTTACGCCATTGTATCGGCAACTACTGTGTTAATAATTGCGTGCCCATGTGCTTTAGGATTGGCGACACCCATGTCAGTTATGGTTGGAATTGGCAAGGCGGCAGAAGCCGGAGTATTAATTCGTAATGGCGAAGCCCTGCAAACCGCCTCAAAAATAAGCGCTATGATTTTGGATAAAACCGGTACCATTACTTTGGGCGCGCCCAAAGTTACCGATGTTATTGTCACTGGGGAGTACGACGAGCACACGGTCATGCAACTGGCCGCAACACTGGAGAGTGGCTCCGAGCATCCACTGGCGATGGCTATAGTGGAGTCCGCTCAAGAGCGTAATCTGCAGCGCGAAATAGAAACAGCAAAAGTATCCAATTTTAACGCTATCGCCGGACATGGTGTGGAAGCAGAAGTGGCGGGTAAAAAACTATTGTTTGGTAATGAAAAGCTGATGCGCGAGCATGGTATTGAGCTCGGTAACTTTGTTGATCAAGCACAAGCCTTGGCTGCTGACGCCAAAACGCCGATGTATTTTGCTATCGACAATAGCTTTGCGGCAATCATTGCCGTGGCTGATCCCATCAAGGAAGATTCAATTGCTGCGATTAAGCGCTTACAGCATAACGGTATTCGTGTGGTGATGTTGACCGGTGATAACCGTGAGACAGCCAAAGCTGTTGCCGGTAAAGTCGGTATTACCGAGTTTTTTGCCGAGGTGTTACCAGAAGAAAAAGCGAAAAAAGTTCAACAGTTGCAAATGCAGGGTGAAATCGTTGGTATGACAGGTGATGGTATTAATGATGCGCCCGCACTTGCCATTGCCAATGTGGGCTTTGCTATCGGTACCGGAACAGATGTTGCCATTGAAAGTGCCGATATCACCTTAATGCGCGGATCATTGCACGGCCTTGCCGACGCTATTGCCGTTAGTAAGGCGACGTTGCGTAATATCAAACAAAATTTGTTGGGTGCCTTTATTTATAATGCCGCCGGTGTACCCTTCGCAGCTGGCGTACTGTATCCCTTCTTTGGTTTGCTGCTTAACCCGGTTATTGCTGGCGCGGCGATGGCCTTTTCATCACTCACCGTAGTGACCAATGCTAATCGGTTACGTTTGTTTAAAACCCGGGAACATTAAGCGTCATATTTACAGGACATAATCATGCTAATTATCAATATTGTCGGCCTTGTGTTGATCGGGTTAATTATTTGGTGGTTCTGGCTTTACCAGCCGAAACAAACGGAGCTGAGTGACAATGATTTAGTGGTGGTGGTTGAAAGCGGTACCTACTCACCCGCACGTATTAAAGTGCCCGCTGGAAGCCCGATAACCATCAAGTTTTTGCGTAAGGATGCATCTCCTTGCGCTGAGACTTTATTGATCCCGGACTTGCAAATCAGCGATACGCTCCCGCTCAATAAATTGAAAACTATTCAGCTGCCAGCACTGCCATCTGGCGAGTATGCCTTTCATTGTCAGATGCAGATGTATCGTGGGCAGATCACTGTGCAATGAGGAGGCTAATCTGAGCACTATTTGAGTTAGACTCCTTATCCTTTAAAATAATCAGCTCTCCGAGCCTTGGTATCTATGTACAATGTGGTGTGATCATCCGATCATACTTAGTTTTACCAACGGATTACGATAACCATGAGCCCGCTAACACCCCAAGAAGTAAGAATCATTGGTTGCTTGATGGAAAAGGCAGTCACTACACCGGATCAATACCCATTGACGGCGAATGCTTTGCTTAACGCCTGTAATCAAAAAACCAATCGGCAGCCGATCATGAACCTTGAGCAAGGTGATGTGGTGCGTAGCTGTCAGCAGTTAAAAGAAAAACACCTGGTCGGCATAGAGGAGAATTTCAAGAGTGGCACTAAAAAGTACACGCATCGATTTTGCAATACTCTGCTGGGCACTTACCAATTCAATCCGGCTGAATACGCTATCATCTGCCTGCTATTACTGCGCGGCCCGCAAACGCCTGGTGAGTTGCGTAGCCGCAGTGGCCGCTTGCACAGTTTTGACAGCAATCAGCAGGTGGTTGAATCTCTTGATGCATTGATGGCGCTGAAAGAGGGCCCGGTAGTCGCTCGATTAGCGCGCCAAGCTGGGCGTCAGGATCACCAGTATACCCATCTTTTCGCTGGTGATATTGAATCTGTAGCAGAGGATGCCGCTCCTACACCGCGAGTGTCGGCCTCCAGTAGTGGTCAGCAAATACATCAACTCGAGACTCGTGTGGCTGCGCTGGAAAAAGCATTAACCGAATTGGCAGGGCGTCTGGGCGAAGAAATTGATTTAAGCTAAGGGTGGGTATGTTTATTGATCAGCTACCACCGCAGATGTGAGGCTTTACATTGCGTGCAGCCTCAACATTGTTTTATTCTTAAAACCCAGATCGGTTATCAGGTCAACGGCCGCTGGTTTTACCCAAACAACATGGAGTTAGTAAGATGAAAAATTGGTTATTGTTATTTGTACCTCTGCTTTGTATAGCCTGTGGTGAACCGCCGACGACAAGCTCGGCTGAACAGGGAGGTGGGGAGGTCAAACAAGAGGCAAGTTCTAACAAGCTTATTGCGGCAGAGCCTGCCAGCACGATAAAGCTCGTGACTGAAGAGATTAACTATACCGTCGATGGTGAGCCATTTACTGGTTTTTTGGCTTACGATGAAGCGATTGAAGGTAAGCGCCCAGGGGTGCTGGTAGTACACGAATGGTGGGGCCACAATGAATATGCGCGGACTCGGGCAGTGCAATTGGCTCGAATGGGGTATACCGCTTTTTCTCTGGATATGTATGGGGCTGGTAAGGTGACTGATCATCCCGATAACGCGATGGCATTTATGCAGATGGCGACCAAAGACCCAGAACAAGTTAAAGAGCGCTTTCTCAAAGCTAAGCAAATTCTGGAACAACAGTCTACGGTTTACGCGGATAAAATTGCCGCTATTGGCTACTGTTTTGGTGGCGGTGTGGTGTTGAATATGGCGCGTGCAGGGGTTGATCTTGATGGCGTGGCCAGTTTTCATGGCTCATTGGCGGCTACGCAGGTTGCTGCTCCGGGTTCTGTAGAAGCGAAGGTGCTAGTACTGAACGGTGCGGATGATACCATGACTCCTGCAGAACAAATCGAGGCGTTCAAAACAGAGATGGATGCTGCCGGGGTTGATTATGAATTTATTAATTATCCAGGTGCACAGCACTCATTTACCAACCCAGGTGCGACTGAGGCGGGCAAGAAATACAATATGCCACTGGCCTACAATGAGCAGGCAGACGAGCAAAGTTGGGAAAAGTTACAAGAATTTTTGAACAATTTGTGGCCGTAACTTAGATTAACTAAACGAGAGCGGACCTTGTTGCCTTGATTGCATGTGGCGACTATCTAAAAAAGTGTTTAACAGACCCGATGGTCCGTTAAACACTTCATCTGCGTTTTAAATTTATTACCATTTTTCAATGTATAACAATAAAGACCGGCTAGAAAACGTCAGTCGATATTACTGGTCCAAAGAGAGACTCTATAAGGGGTTATGAATTTACTTGCCAGGCAAATTGCTGGAAGGGTTTGTCTACAGGTGTTTTTGCAATATGGTTGGTATAATTACTGATAACTTTTTGGGACAGCCCAAGAATAATCTCCAGCAATTGTCTCTCTCCGTATCCTGCCGCGTAGAAAGTAGCAATTTCATCATCAGTAATATGGCCGCGATTGCGGACTATGCTCAATGTGGTGTCGTGTAGTGCCTGCAATTTTGTTGTTGGCATAGGATTACTGTTTCGAAGAGCTTCAGTCAACGCCGGATCTACTTTCATAGAATGTGCTATGCCAGTGTGCGCCGGAACACAATAGGTGCAACCGTTCTCCACGTTGATGGTTTGCCATACAACGGTGAGCTCCTCCGCGTCGAATGACGAGTCGACAAACAGGTCATGCAACATTTTGTAGGCTTCTAGCAAGCCTGGCGCGCTGGCCAGAACGCCGTGCAAGTTTGGTAGCATACCAAATGCCTTAACAGAGCCTGCCAGAGAGGATTTACTAGCTTCTGGTGCGGAATCAAGAGTGTGGATTGTCATTGTGCTCATCATGGTTCTCCTTGCGAGAGGTTGTAGTAGATTGTTAAAAGTGGCGATTTGATGAGGCTATGATAGTGATCATCTCTGCGGATGACTCTTCAGATAAGCTCAGTATGTGGGCGAAAAAGCTCAATTTCTGAACTGAGAAGGGGATTGTCCGGTCTGGGCTTTGAAAGCACGGTTGAAGGTTGAAATAGACTCAAACCCTGTTTGAAAAACAATGTCAGAAATACGCAAATTTCCTGTCTTCAATAGTGCAATGGCCTTTTCAATTTTGAGACGGGTAATGTATTTTTTGGGGCTTTCTGAATAGGCGTCATTGAATTTGCGTTTGAACGTAGAAAGGCTCATATGACAGAGCTTTGCCAGTTCATCCAGACTGAGATCTGCATAAAGGTGGGTATGGATCACCTCTTCAAACTTGGCAAAATTCGGTTTGAACATCGAGGCGAGAAAATCAATCTCAGAAGGGGCCTTCACTTTTTTTGTTATAAGGAGCACGAATTCACGAAGCTTGCTCTCGATCAGTAGCTCGTCTGCCAACTCTGGTGAATCCAGAAGGATATCAATACTATCTCGGTAATGCCCCAGTAAGCGATCTACTTCGACCTGCATTAGATTATAGTCGACGCTGTGGTTGGACTTGCTAATATCAAAATTAAAAAGTCCCTGAAATATGTCTGCGTAGAGGAATACACCAATAGCTTCTCCTCTTTCTCCGGACTCATTGGGATATGAGGGACTTTCGTAAAAGTAATTGGTGCACTTGGCCAATAGTGCGGTTTTAGGATTTATATCTAACAGGCTGGTTTGATCCCTGACTTTGTATTCACCGTGGGTAATGAAAGCAAAGCAGGCTTCGTTGCCGTAATACTTGCGGGCCTGCCGCTTAAAGCTGGGCATTGGCAGTTTTTTAAACACTACGTGTCCCTTGTATGTAAGCGTTTTTTCGTTGTCTACGATCATTGGCTTGTAATCAGTTTATCGTGTAGGTCATCAAGCCCTCTGATAGTCACCGTGGGCTCAATGCCCCAAGGGTCAAAAATCGTTGAGCTTGATCGCTGTACCCAAGCTGCGTGCATGCCGGCTGATCTGGCCCCAATGACATCGAAGGGATTACTCGAAACCAACCATGCGCTATCACAAGACGCATCCGACTGCCTCATAAAATGTCCGTAAACAGCAGGGTTCGGCTTAAATGATTTAATATCATCGCAGCTGACAACGCCGTCAAAGAACTCCCGAATCCCCGCGTTGTTGAGTAAGGTGTCGATAGCGTCTCTGCTACCGTTTGAGAATGCATAGAGCCGAAAGCTGGCCTCTTTGAGTTGTGCCAAGCCTTGAGCCACATCGTCAAAAGCGGGAAGCGTAGAATAACTGGCAAGCAGTTTGTTCTTTTGCGCTTCCGTGAGCGGTAGATCGTAGAGCTGGCAGGTGTACTCAAGCGCCTGGCTGGTACAGACACTGAAGTTGACATAGTTCTGCATTAGCCCCCTGCGGAAAGAATACTCCAGTTGCTTTTCTCGCCAAGTTTTGGAAAAGTCATTCGCCCTGTCTGGGATCATGGTCTCCAAGGTGGATAGCACACCCTGTGTATCGATGAGTGTTCCGTAAACGTCAAAACCAAGTGTTGTGGACATCGAGATTTCCTTAAGCATTTACTAGTAGGAGAAAGAAAGGAGTGGGCTTATATCAACACCACGCTGTAAACCTCAAACAAAGTATCTTTAAACACGGAGTTAGTCCAGATCGCTGGCGCTGTGGCGCTCGGCTAATTGCAATTCCTCATTGCCCCAAGTGCGATTGACTCGCCTGCCTCGTTGCACCGCTGGGCGCTCGCTGATTTCCTGGGCCCAGCGTTGCACGTTTTTGTAGGAGTTTACACCAAGGAATTCAGCTGCCTCGTAGAGTTTTCCCTCGACCAGAGCACCGTACCAGGCATAAATGGCCATGTCGGCGATATTGTAGTCTTCGCCGCAAATGTACTGGCGTGAGGCAAGGTTACGATCCAGTACATCAAGTTGACGCTTTACTTCCATCGTATAGCGGTTGATGGGGTACTCTAACTTTTCCGGTGCGTAAGCGTAGAAGTGACCAAACCCTCCCCCAAGAAAGGGAGCGCTGCCAACTTGCCAGAATAGCCACGACATGCATTCAGCTCGCGCAGCCCGCTCGGTAGGTAAGAAGGCCTCAAATTTTTCTGCCAAGTAGACGAGAATCGCACCGGATTCAAATATCTTAATGGGTTGGGTTGTACTGTTGTCTATTAGTGCAGGTATTTTGGAGTTCGGGTTCAATTGGGTAAATCCGCTACCAAATTGATCCCCCTCAAATATATCGACTAGCCAGGCATTGTATTCTGCCTCTGCTTTACCTAAGGCCAGCAGCTCTTCAAGCAGCACGGTGACTTTTACGCCGTTAGGTGTCGCCATTGAGTACAGTTGCAACGGGTGCTTGCCGACGGGAAGAGTTTTCTCATGGGTCGCCCCAGCAATCGGCCGGTTAACGTTAGCGAATTTACCGCCGCTTTCGCTGTCCCAGGTCCACACTTGAGGAGGGGTGTATGTTTCTGCTTTGCTCATTGGGTTATTGCCTCATCTTTGAATAACAGGGCTATTGTAGTCATTAGTTTTGACGGCCACTCATCAATAAAACTCAACTAATGCTCGAATTCGTTCAATTCAGAATACCAAGCATTGTTCATATTAGTAGTCGGTACTATTGATGTTGCGTTGGTAATATTGGGCCAAGAGAAAGAACTCTAATGTCTGCGAGTTGCTAGCATCACTAAACTTCTTTCACTTGCAAGCTAACTGGCAGCTGTCAATCAGAAAGCAGCCATTTGTATAAAGATAAAATATTAATAAGTATCCTGGTTAGTTGTCTGCCAGGTTTTTAGAACCCTTCCAGAACAATCTTCCCGATTGATCGGCCTGACTCTAATTCCTCATGGGCAGCTCTCAGGTTAACTGCATTGATAGTGCCTAGATTTTTGCCTGCGGTGGTTTGGACATAACCGGTGTCAACCAAATCTGATACACGGTTCAGCAGACGACTCTGCTCATTCATGTCAGCCGCTTTAAACATGGAGCGTGCGAACATAAACTCCCAGTGAAGCGATAGGCTTTTTGATTTGAGTTTTCCAATATTCACTGTTTCGGGATCATCTATCATAGCAATTTTACCAAAAGGTATAAGCAGATCAGCGTAGCTATCGAAGTATGTTTGCGTACTGTTAAGGCTGGCGACGTGAGTTACTTGGCCAATGCCTTCGTTTGCAATAAGGGCTTCGATCTGTGGCTGAAGAGGCTGAGTATGATCAACAACATGATGCGCTCCGAGTCGCTTTACCCAAGCGGCTGAGCTTTCACGTGATGCGGTGGCAATAATTGTGGCGCCGGTAATGGCTTTGGCTAGCTGAAGAAGAATAGAGCCAACACCACCTGCGGCTCCAACCACTAAAATCACTTCATCGGAGGTTTCTGTTGAATCAGGGCTTTGCTGGCGTATCGACAAATGCTCAAACAATAACTCCCAAGCGGTAATAGTTGTCAGTGGCTGTGCTGCGGCTTCTGCATTAGAGAGGCTCTTGGGTTTAGTACCAACCAAACGTTCGTCGACCAACTGATATTCAGCATTGCTGCCTTGGCGATTGAGATCACCAGCATAATAGACATTATCACCGGGTTTGAACGCTGTTACTGCGTCCCCGGTTGCGACGACTTCTCCAACTGCATCCCAACCAAGTACTTTATACTCACCCTCTGACGAAGCAACATTCTGGCGAATTTTGTAATCCACTGGGTTCACAGCAATCGCACTGACCTTAACCAACAGGTCATGACCGTAAGCTTTGGGCTGAGGTAGCTCTATATCGACTAAAGACTCTGGGTTATTAACGGGTAGTGATTGGATATATCCTGTAGCTTTCATAATATCTCTCCGGCAAATGATTAACTGAGTCGTAGAATAAAGCTTGATAAGCATGTTATAAACAGCATAATGATTGAATAATTATCAAAAAATATTTGAAAGTATGTTATTAGAAGACCTTCAGGTAATCCTCAAAGTGGCTGAGTTTCGCAGTATTACCGCTGCCGCCACCCATTTAGATATGCGGGTGGCAACAGCCAGCGCGGCGCTCAAGCGTGTGGAAAAAGCGCTTGGGGCGGAGCTGTTTATCCGCACCACCCGGCAGCTTCGGCTCTCCAGTGCCGGTGAGCGATATATTCCCCAATGCCAGCAGGCCCTTATTATGCTGGATCAAGCTAAGCAGAATATGAAGGGCGATCAAGATACTGTCGAGGGCGAACTGCGTCTTGCTCTGTCTTCGGATTTAGGTAGAAACCTGGTGATCCCCTGGCTTGATGAGTTTATGGAAAATCACCCCAAGGTCAGCTTAAAACTAAACATCAATGACAGTAATATCGATTTTTATCGCGATGCCGTTGATATCGCACTGCGTTACGGCTCACCCAATGATGCTAGTCTTTATGGATTTAAGATCTGTAATGCCCCTGGACTGTTGTGTGCTACACCTGAATACCTTAATAAAAACGGTGTGCCTAAACACCCGCACGAACTTCCCACACATAACGGTTTGTTTTATCAGCTACATGACATTATTCACGATGATTGGGTATTCTCTCGGGGAGAAACAAGCTACAAAATCAAGATGAGTGGAAACCGCGCGTCCAATGATGGTGACCTAGTAAGACGCTGGTGCGTTGCAGGTAAAGGTCTGGCGATGAAGTCCTGCCTCGATATGTCCGCCGATTTATTATCAGGCAATGTTGTAAACGTTATGTCTGATTTCACACCGAGGTCAACTGAGTTATGGCTTGTTTGCCCAAGCAGGCAATCGATCACACCGGCTGTTCGGTTACTCAGGGATATGCTCCAAGAGAAATGCAAAGGGGTTCTGAAGCAATTAATTGATGAAGGCGTTATCGCATCGTGACGGGACTTGTTAAATGATTTGCTGTGCGCTGAAGTGTACATATTGATGGCTGTGCACACGGCTGTTTAAGTGATGAATTAAGGCAGTTTTGATGACGCAGTTTGATGTTTACCAAAACCCTGGCAGGAACATTCGGGATGAATTTTTTTATTATAACCAGAGTTGTTATCCCAATGGACGACGACAAAGTTATTAAAAAATAAAAGTATGATTAACGGCTAATTTAACTCCATAAATTGAATGTGATGGAGAAAAGCTCTTATTACTCACACCGAAAATTTTATCAATCTCATCTAAAGCTTTAAAAGATTCCATTGGCTCTTTGAATCATTGCCGTGACGATATTGTCGCAGCAATAGACTTTGCCATCACGGCGTATTTTGGCCGTGTAATAGTACGGCCCCTTTAGGAAGACACATTTTTGTTGTTCAAGTACATAAATAAAACCGGAGTGAATTTTCACTGGAATACTATGGTTATAATTATTTGCTCATTACGCTACTGTTTTTCTATAGATATACAATGCGGAACTAATTGCGGCAAAAAATATTAGATGTAATAAAAATTTTACGTCTAAATTGAAGTTTAAACTGGGTAGCTGGCTAGTTTGAATATGTTGAAAAGAAACCAACTGCACGATGATTGCATTTGCAGGTGGTGCGATGACGGTTGTCAGCCAAGAGAAGGCTAAAGTAAATAGTGCAATAAACCCCAATCGTGCAGTGTTAAGTAAAACGAGACCACTCAATAATCCATAAACTATAGATACGACAAAATGAACAGCCCAGGCAATAGTTGTGGCAGCAATGCTACTCCAGTTGCCAAGCTGCTGATACGAAGCAGCATGCCGAGCTGTTAATGTGTCCATTCCAAACAAAGGTTGAATAAGTATAAATACAACCCCCATAACGGCACCGAAAAGGCATGCTATGAATAACATCTTTGCTTGAAGAGTGTTCTCCGGTTTGTTTAATATTGTTGTTTCAGTCGTTCTGTTTTTAGTGGCCATGATGAACTCCGTAATATATTAAAAAAGTTTTTGATAGTGTTTTCGATCTTTAATACAGGGAGGTTATGACCTTAAAATTGATCCTGGCAACCATCTGTTTTTTCTTAGGATATAACGCTAAGCACAATGGTTTGGTGAAACTGACTGCTTTTTTAGTGTTTTTTAAAAAAGATTGTTAATGCCAGGAGACTTTGTAGTAGCGCTACATTTAATGAGGTCGCTAGTAAAATCTCGATTTAAATGTATTAGTCCCTGAACATAACTTGCACTAAATGATAACCGAATTGCGTTTTAATTGGGCCATGTAGGGTTAGAACAGGTAATTTGAAGATGGCTCGATCAATGGCCTTTACCATTTGACCGGGCCTGACTTCGCCTAGGTCACCTCCTTTCCGGCCGGATTTACACAGCGAGTGTTTCTTGGCTAATTTACTGAAATCTTCACCTTTAGCCAGTCGTCGTTTTAATTGCTCAGCTTCTTCAGCTGTTTTAACTAATATATGCCGCGCCAATGCCATGTTTCCCCCTCAATTTTTATTCCAAATCCATCGGGTTTATTTTACCCTGTTTGCCGCTACAAGATTGAGGATCCTTTCTCATGGCCTCGTCTCCAGGAGTGATATTTTTCCAACCAGCCCAGTACGCGTTGCGGAGCGTGAGCTCGCTTCCATTCACCGGCAGCATATTTATTCGCCTCTGCCCAAGTGGGGTAGGTATGGATAGTTCCCAGAATTTTGTTAAGTCCAAGACCGTGTTTCATGGCCAGCACGAATTCAGCTAATAAATCACCGCTGTGTTCACCTACAATCGTCACACCAAGAATCTTATCCTTGCCCGGTACAGTGAGTACTTTCACGAACCCGTGAGCGGCACCATCGGTAATAGCGCGATCTAGATCTTCCAGCTCGTAGCGAGTCACCTCAACGGCAATGCCTTTTTCCTTGGCCTCTTGTTCGTTGAGCCCGACTCGTGCCACTTCAGGGTCGATAAAGGTCGTCCATGGAATAACCCGGTAATCGACTTTGAATTTTTTTAATTGACCGAACAGGGCATTGACCGCTGCATACCAAGCCTGATGAGCAGCGGTATGGGTAAATTGATACGGCCCAGCTACACCACCAGCGGCAAATATATTGGGATATAGAGTCTCTAGGTAATCATTGGTTACAATGGTGCGGTTGGTCTCGATGCCCAGCTCTTCAAGGCCATAACCCTCTAGCCTTGCCACACGGCCCACCGCACAGAGTAGGGCGTCAAAGGGAATTATTTTTTCCACGCCTTGGTGCTCCACGACGATAAACTTGCCTTCGCTGGTCTGCTCACAGCGCAAGGCTTTATGACCCGTTAGTACAGCGACGCCATCATTTTCTAGTGAGGCTTTAGCTAACACCGAAACGTCTTCATCCTCACGTATCATAATGCGTGGGGCCATCTCTACTTGAATAACGTCAGAGCCTAGGCGGGCAAAGCTTTGGGCTAGCTCGCAGCCGATAGGCCCGCCGCCCAACACGACCAGTCGTTTTGGGGCTTGATTTTGTGTAGCAAATTTATCCCACAGCGTATCACTGGTGACATAGCCCACTTCTTCAATGCCGGGTAGCGGTGGTATCAATGGTCTTGCGCCAGTAGCTAATACAATGGCTCGGCTGGTGAGCTGCTGTACGCTACCATCGTTGTGCTTAATTTCCACCGTCCAGGGGTCGACCAGCTTGGCATAACCTTGGATAACCTCGACACCTAGCCCTTGATAACGCTCAATGCTGTCATGTGGCTCGATTTTGGAGATTACGTCGTGCACGCGCTGCATCACATTGCGAAAGCTGAATATGGGCTTGGCTTTGTCTAGACCGTAATGGTCGGCGTGCTGTATCTGGTGCGCCAGCTTTGCGCTTTTTATCAGCGCTTTGCTAGGCACGCAGCCATAGTTAAGGCAGTCGCCCCCCATTTTGTGAGCTTCTATGAGGGTAACTTTTGCTTTCACTGCTGCGGCGATGTAGGCAGTGACCAAACCTCCTGCGCCGGCACCAATCACGATTAGGTTGCGATCAAAGGATTTGGGTTTTTGATACTCTGTATAAATACGCCGTGCCTTAATGATACGCAATAATTTTTTAGCGATTAGTGGGAACAGCCCCAGCAAGACAAATGACAACAGTAACGATGGCGATAAAATATCCGACAAACTGTTGAGTTGTGCCAGCTGTGTGCCTGCGTTTACATAAACCAACGTGCCGGCCACCATACCAAACTGGCTAACCCAATAAAATGTGCCTGCTCGAATCGGTGTTAACCCCATTAATAGATTGATCAGAAAAAAGGGAAATATAGGAACCAAACGTAAGGTGAATAGATAGAATGCTCCGTCTTTTTGAATGCCTGCATTAATCGGTTTTAGTCGGTCGCCAAAGCGTTTTTGTACGGTATCGTTTAATAGGTATCTAGAGGTTAGAAAGGCGAGCGTAGCCCCGATTGAGCTGGCAAAGGAAGCAATTACTGTTCCCCACATCAGGCCAAATAAGGCGCCAGCGGCCAGAGTCATAATGGCAGCACCAGGAAGTGATAGGGCGGTGACCACAATGTACAGTAGTAGGAAGGCTCCGCCTACTGCCGCAGGGCGTTCAGTGCGCCAGGATTCAAATTGTGTCAGTCCGCTTTTTAACCCATCTAGTGTGAGTAAGTGATTAAGGTCGAAATAGAAAAAGCCAGTGGCCATCGCGGCTATCACAATTAATAATAGTGTTTTCTTCATTAAATTACCCTGTCGTTAAGGCCTGTTCTGGCTGATTATTATCGTACTTTAGTAGCGGTTGAAAATACGTAACGTTGTCAATGAATATCCGCAGGCTGCCTTGGTTAACGGTTTTAGAAGCCAAACCAGAAGGTTAAGTTGATCGGATAGTATTAAATAAAGATCAATAGGGGCTGTGTCGCTGATCGATCTTGTTATTAATTCTATTGATTCCTATTGTTAGCTGAAGTCGTATGTTGATTGCGGTCGCAATGTACTAAGCCAATTCTACTATCGCTGAATGTCGGTCTTGGTTGGGTGAAATACCAAAGTAGGTTTTGTAATCGCGACTAAATTGATGAATGCTGCGATAGCCTACTCGACCGGCGGTCTGGCCCACATTGATATTGTCATGGGTCAGCAGCAGGCGGGCCTTAATCAAGCGCAATTGCTTCAGGTACTGGAGCGGGGCTAATTGGGTAACGGCTTTGAAATGTTTGTGAAATGCCGATACGCTCATCGAGGCCTCACTCGCCATGTCCTCGACACGGATGGTATCGTCGAAATGCTGGTGTAGCTTACTGAGTACCTGAATGATTCGTGAATAGTTGCCCTGATTACTGACCAGTGCCCGCAGAGCTGGCCCTTGTTGATCCTTGAGCGCTTCGAAAATAACTTCCCTCACTCTTGCTTGCCCCATAACTGCCGCATCGGCGGGGCTGTGCAGGGCGCGAACCAGTCGGGTAACAGCTTCCTCCATAGCGGGGTTCATTGGCACCGAAGCCATGGGAGTTGGGTCAGGTTGCCGTAATACCGGTACCGCGCTCACCAGCTCCGCCAAAACCAGTGGGTCAATCGCGACAGATATGCCCAACAAGGGGGCGTTGGCCGAGGCCTGTGTTTCGCACTCAAAAGGCAGTGGCAAGGTTTGTACGAGGTAATGGCCAGGGTTGTAATGGATGATTTTGTCACCGAGATAACCGGTCTTCTGACCTTGAGCAAGAAAGATCAGGGTCGGCTCGTATATCAGTGGGGTACGCCCCTGGGACTGATTGCAGCGCAGCAGAGAGACACCGTCAATAGCGGCAGCGGACACGCCACTTGGGCGGCCAAGTGAGTTGCTCAGTAGAGGTTCTAGCAAATTTACCAGTGTCGAAAGCGTCATGTTTGATTAGAGTTCCTACAGAGTGTGGTCAGCGATAGAGGCTATAGATTTGCCTTACCCCTCAGTCTGACCCACAGTTATAAAAATAGTAAACAGCCAGTCACGACTACGGAACCTGCCGTACGCAAAATAACTACAAAAAACTAGGTTTACAGAATTGTGACAATATTTTGCAACAATAGCAGTTATAAAACACATAAAATAGAGAAATAGGCAAAAACGAAACAGAATCGTGAATGGCTATCACCGAGTGCAACAGGGATAATAATCACATCCTACATTGCACCGATCTCAGTATCCGCGGAGTAACAGTGGGATTGAATTGAGCCATACCACGAGGAATACTTCATGCCGAACACTATCCCATCAGACACTAAGGCCTACGCCATACAATCCAGTGATAGCCCCGTCGCCCCCTTTACCATCCAGCGTCGCCAGTTGCGGCCCGATGACGTCGCCATCGATATTCTTTACTGCGGCGTTTGCCATACCGACATTCATTTTGCGGAAAACGATTGGGGTAACTCCGTGTATCCAGTGGTGCCTGGCCACGAAATTATTGGCCGGGTATCAGCTATTGGTGATGCTGTTAACAGCTTCAAAGCCGGTGATCTAGTGGGCGTAGGCTGTATGGTGGATTCCTGCGGAAGCTGCTCTGCCTGCTCGCATGACCTAGAGCAATATTGTGCTGAGGGTATGGTCGGTACCTACAACGGTAGCGACCGTCACGACCAATCACCCACCTTCGGTGGTTACTCAGAACGCATCATAGTAAAAGAAGGCTTTGTATTATCGATTCCAGCACAGCTGTCGGCGGCGACAGCGGCGCCACTATTGTGCGCTGGTATTACTACCTACTCGCCACTCAAACATTACGGGGTAAAGCCTGGTGACAAAGTGGGGATTTTGGGTATGGGCGGGCTGGGCCACATGGGGGTGAAATTTGCCAAAGCGCTTGGTGCCGAGGTGACAATTTTTACCCGCTCAGAAAGCAAAATTGTCGAAGCCAAAAAACAGGGCGCAGATCATGTCATTGTCTCCACTGACTCAGAACAGATGGCTGCGGCGGCAGAAAGTTTCGACTTACTGCTCGATACGATACCTGTTACCCATGATTTAAACCCTTACCTCAGTTGCCTTAAATACGATGGTAAGCATATTCTGGTCGGTATGTTAACTCCCGTAGAGCCGCCGCTTGCGGCTGGGGAACTAGTGATGAAGCGCCGAGTACTAGCCGGCTCCCTGATCGGCGGTATTGCTGAAACTCAGGAGATGCTGAACTTTTGCGCTGAACACAATATCGAATGCGACGTGGAGATGCTAGACATCCAAAACATCAACGAAGCTTATGCTCGGATGAAACTAGGCGATGTGAAATACCGGTTTGTGATTGATATGGCGTCGTTAAAAAATAGCTGATCAATAGGGTCGGTGTCGTTGAGGTAATTGTTATTGTTCGTAATGGCTAATCTGTTTATTAATCAATAGTAATCTTCGGGAAAAGGATTTTCTGATGAATCGATTACCTCGACTGTATTTGGCGGCTTGTGTTTATAATGAGTTGGATTAACAGCATGCCTGTAATTTTAATGAAGTGGCTGATCCTATTGATCTACCCCCGATAATCTGTGGGCTCCATCACAGAGTATGTTGATTGGGTGGTAGCGCCCAACACAGATCGAACGGTTTACTATACTCCCCATTTTGATCATGCTATTTTTATTGGCTTCAATTAAATTGAATGCAGCTATAAAAGCAACGCGTTGA
>Ga0172382_10000161_pt1 | contig 116160 bp, 104 predicted proteins | sample Leawel138RmetaG_FD_122245 | JGI IMG/M metagenome (GOLD analysis project Ga0172382, IMG submission 122245) | Leachate microbial communities from a municipal landfill in Southern Ontario, Canada - Leachate well 138R metaG | ecosystem: Engineered > Solid waste > Landfill > Unclassified | place... | reverse complement strand
CTGCTGTTGTCTGTTCCGCGAAGGAAACGAGCCTGGTTTTGCGGATTGTGGACCAATGCCTCAGGCTTGCCACGTGGAGCAACGTAAACCGACAAATTGGCTAATGGAAAATCTGGGTTAAATACTCCTCAGTTTGGCCGAGGTGGCCAGGTTATTGAATACGGGGCGAAAGCCGCACTGAAAGCGGAGAGAGATTTCTCCTTTGACCAATGCTTCCTCACTGTAACTGTCAGACCCGGAAATCTCCAAAATATAGTGGGTTTCAAATGGGAATCATGATAGCAATCCCCGGGATAGAAGGACGTTGAAAAGATACCACCCGTATTCCGTGCGGGAGGGTCATATGGACGAGTTGACCATTGCCTCGTTTTCTTAGAAGAGGCGGGGCTCTTCTATTTTGGAACGCCACTCCGGTGGAGTTTTATGCCGATTCGTATAAAACGCCAAGATAAAAATCAGGAATGCATTTAACATTCTAATAACAGGAATGTAATAACCAGTTTTCTGAAGATTTCGGCTGCGTGTTTTACAGCAAAAATCGCGTTGTTTGGGGTCTATACCGATCCGTATAATTATTGTTAGGGTAAACGAACTATGATGGATGGCAGATCCTTTTTCAACAAGCTATGGGTCATTGAGTCCCTGCCGGTTGGAGACCTTAAAACCGGAACAAGGCTGGTGGAAAACCACCTTGAAAGAGCAAAACTGGAACATCCAGATTTACTGGTAGCCTTTGAGCAGCCGATAACTAAATGTGATTTCCTGAATGTATTGAAACGGATACGAGATGAAGCGAAAACCGGTGGTATAAATCCGATGCTGCATGTTGAATGTCACGGCTGTCCCGACGGTCTCAGTGTGGCTAGCGGGGAATTTGTAGAATGGGATGAATTACGAGAAGTCTTAATCGAGATTAACCACTCATGTCGATTGAACCTAGTGATCGTGCTTGCCGCATGTAACGGCGCACACTTGATTAATGTTTCAACAAGGATGGATCGAGCACCGTTTTGGGCAATCATTGGCCCAGAAGCCGAAGTCAAGGCGGGGGAAATAGAGAAAGACTTCGGCGCTTTCTATAAAACGTTTTTCGAAAGGTTTGACGGAGACGCAGCTATCAATGCCTTGAACAGCGGAGAAGCAAGGATAGAGCGTAAATACCACTTCATGAGTGCTCAAGGGCTGTTTATTAGAGCATACACAAAATATTACAAGAGTCATTGCATTGGGAAAGGTCGCCGTGAACGAATAGAGTATTTGACAACTCAAGCCATGCAAAACCTTGACGTAAAGCGACGTGGAGTAAATTGGGCGAGGAATAAAATAAAAGAGGGCCTCGATGCAGAGGACGCGCATTTCGTAAAATTAAAAGATCGGTATTTTTTCATTGACTGTTATCCTGAGAATGCTCAACGCTTTCCACTGAGTCGTGATGAAATTCTCGGTAAAGCAAAACCATAGCTTTTTCCTACTCTGACCGTCGTCCCGCTGGCCGCTCTACACCGTCAGGTGAGAAAGGCGTTATTGGAGGAATGGTGTGGAAACAGAGGAGTTCAAAGGGATACTCAAGAGGCTGATTGACGAGGCAAGCGCTGTAGCTCCCTCAATCTCTCGGGTGGGCCAAGGCACAGGTATGTATGGCACTGTCACGGATGAGAACCTTAATTCTGACGCCCTCGTCACGTGGGAGATTGAGGCGCGAGCGATTCTGACTAACTTGGCCCAACTCTCCCCTCTATTCGCCGATCTGTGCAAGGACTACACCAAGATGAAGGAGGCATCTCGGAGGTATCACAGTAAGTCGATTCTCGTGCACCAAATCCAGCAACTGTTGGCGGGTGCACTTGTCTTGTTCGGTTCTCCGTTGCTCAAGTCTACTCCTCCAGGAACCCCTCGTGGCCAACGTCGCCTTGTCAAGTTAGGCTATGCCTTCATTGCCATGCCGATGGATCCCGACGACCATGCACTCGCGGACGTCCTCGATGCGCTAAAGGAGGCAGCGCTCCGGTGCGGCGTCCGTGCCGAGAGAATCGATGAACCCGAATCAAACGAGAGGATCACCGATAGAATCCTCGACTCTATCTCAAGAGCGGAACACGTCATTGTTGATCTGACTAACTCTCGACCAAATGTCTTCTTTGAAGCTGGCTACGCCCACGCCCTGGGTAAGATACCCATCTACGTGGCTAGGCAAGGAACGAAACTAGAGTTCGACCTTAAAGATTATTATCCTGTTTTGTTCTTTAGAAATCTCAAAGAGCTGAAGGATGCTGTTGAGAGGCGGATCAGCGGACTGCAGGCAAGTCATAAGACGAACCAGTGAATACACGGACTGGCGAACAGACTTGTTTGCCCGCTTTGCGGTTTAGAGTCCAGTAGCATCAGCCCGTGATTCATCCGTTTTTGGCCTGAACAGATATGACGATATCGCCTGAGTTTACTGAAAGACTTGAGATCAAGATCACCGAACAACTGAAGGCGCAGCGTGTCGGTTATCTCCTTGGTGCTGGCTCTTCTTATTTGCGTGGAGTCGGCTACCCACTCGCTTTTGAGCTTTGGGACCAAATCAAGGAACGCATAGCTGATTCCGCAAAACGAGATGAAATCCAGTCCAAGCTCGATGCAGGGGCTAATGGGATTGAGCAAGCTTTGGACTTGCTCGATAATGGATTGCCCAATGAAGGCCCGCATAGACACCTAGTGACCGCTGCGATTGCTGAATTGTTCAAGCCACTGGCCCCGCCCTTAGATGCTCATATTGAGTTTGTCCGCCGATTGGGCCTCCGTTCAGATCCCGGCGTAAAGGTTTTCAGTCTGAACTACGACCCACTCATTGAGAGAGCATCAGAAAAGGCCCGGGTGCGATTATGCGACGGATTCTCAGGAAATGAGCATGCCTTTTTTGATCCTGCTACATTTGAGGAACGTATCGGGCGGATTCGCGGGTCGCATAAGGGAAGGCAGTTTGAGGAAACGGCAAGACCGATTCGGCTATTCAAACTTCATGGATCTTTAGGCTGGTATGAATGCCCTGCAAATGGAGTCCGTAGATGTGCATTTGATGTTGGCCTTCCGGCTGCAACCAAACGATTGATGATCCCCCCACAGCGACGTAAGGCAAGTGACACCATGAGCCCTCCGTACGCAACCCTCTGGTCTGCCTTTCGGGGAGCACTTGCGCAAGATGCCATACCACTAAACCGGTTAATTTGTTTGGGATACGGGTTTGTCGATGAACACGTGAATGCCGTGATCGAAAATGCACTCGCGCGAAAAGATTTCACTGTTTTGATACTTACCAGAGAGCTTTCTGAAGCTGCTTGGAACCGTTGGTACGCTAAGACCAACGTTGTGATTGTCACGGAGTCACGTTGTGCATTGAAAGGCGAATTGGGTGCGGGTCACCGCGACTTCTGGGATTTTGAACGCGTCGCAAAGGAGGTTTGAATGGATTCGGAATCCTCGAAAACGGTTATAGGACACATTATAGACGTTCAGGGTACCACCCTTACGGCTACACTGGTCGAGGATGAACAGGGCCAAGTTCCGACCGTAACAATAGGTGACGAAGACATTACGGTCGGCCAGATTGGCTCATATGTTGCCGTACGTCAGAATGAGGTGCACCTCGTTGCCATCGTTACGCGAATGACCGAACAGGAAGCACTGGCGGCTCCAACGATCGAGACGCCCGGTGACCATACTGCGCGGCTCCCTTTTGCGAAGCGAATAGCTCGACTAACGCCAATTGGGTCAATACGATCAGATAGGGCGTTTGATCGAGGAATCGGCTCCTATCCGACAACTGGGGCTGAGGTGCATGCGCTCGGAACCGTAGAGATCGCGAAGCTATTTGAGCGGTTCTACTCAAAGGGGTTTGCCGTTGGAACAGTGGCAACGCATCCGGCCCTCAGAGTTTGTCTTGAACCATCTAACCTATTTGGGAGACATTCTGCCATTCTGGGGCAGACGGGATCAGGCAAATCTTGGACCGTAGCATCCCTGGTGCAGAAGACCATTGAAGTCATGTCCAAGGCCCACATCATCATACTTGATCTTCATGGGGAGTATTGCTGGAGACAGGACGATGGAACCTGCTACTATGCCTTTCCTGACCCCGCTGTTCGGCACGTTGATGCCTGCGATTTAGAGATCCCATACTGGCTAATGACTTATGCTGAACTCGTTGATCTCTTGATTGAACGTAGCGAGCGCGAGGCAACCAATCAAACAGCCTTCTTCCGTGACTGCCTGTTGGAAGGGCGGCAATCAGAGAACGCCACCGCTACCCCGGCTCTCGGCCTCGCGAGAGTGACTGTTGATACACCCATCTTCTTCTCCCTGGACGCTATCTTAGATAAAGTACGCGCCAAGAACATTGAGCGCGTTGGAAACCGGCAAGGACCTATGTTCGGTGATTTTGATCGTTTCCTGATGCGGATCGAAAGCAAGCTAAACGACACTCGATACGACTTTCTTCTGAAGCCGAAGATCCGCTCAACATCCGCGTCGCTATCGTCTCTTTTGCGTGATTTTGTTGGTCTTGGTGACAGAAAGGTCCCGGTTACTGTAATCGATCTTTCTTCGGTGCCGTTTGACGTTCGTCCGACCGTCGCCGCCCAGATAGGTCGGTTGGCGTTCGAGTTCAACTATTGGAACCCTCAATATCGGGAATTTCCGGTCCTCTTAATATGTGAAGAGGCCCATGTCTACATTCCTCGTGCTGCTGAAAACCAATTCGCAGGATCACGTAAGTCAATGGAGCGTATCGCCAAGGAGGGCCGCAAGTACGGAGTGGGCCTGTCTGCCGTCAGCCAGAGGCCTCACGAAGTATCGGAAACAGTACTGGCTCAATGCGGCACTTTCATCTGTCTGCGAATAACAAACCCAGATGATCAGTCTTACATACGTAGTCTGGTACCGGAGAGCGAAGGCGATCTAGTCAGTGTTCTTGCGGGCCTGGGTCGAGGCGAGGCGCTTGTTCTTGGGGAGGCCGTCCCTATCCCAACCCGGATAGTGTTCGACAAGCCAAGGCCAGTTCCGAACAGTGATGACGTTGACTTTTACAATAAGTGGAGGACAGGACCGGATGATCTGGACGTAGACGCAATTGTTAGGCGTTGGCGCAGCCAGGAGAGGTGAAGAGTAGCAGATCCCGCCGAGATTAAGAGGTGCGGGGCCAGATCTGGAGGCCCATGAGGGACGCCGATTGAATTATCAAATTCGTGGCTGTAGCCAGAGCTAAGTCCTTGAGGTTCGGAGAAAGAGAGTCCCCACCTATTACCTATTACGTGCACCCTATCGCCGAAAAGCTGGCTCCGGTTTGACGCCCGTGTTTGCCGACCGCAAAAGTAAGAATGAATGACAAAATGGAGTCTTTCCGATTTTTGAGGATTCAATAATCGAGTGGCTGCGGTTGTAGCGGGACAGTGAACATTGTTTTCTATATACCCCCATATAACCTGTGATCCTTGGCATATTTTCTGTCGCATGGACCGCAAATAGTCAGTAATTCAAATAGTATCGATTCTTCCTTCTGTGCCTGCAAGCCCCGCGGGAGTCATAAAGCTGAGATTCATAAATGTGAAGCATTCAGTACATGTCCTGACAGAGCAGGTTTATGATAACTATATGTTATTGTTGATAATGGGCAGAAAGATCAGGGGCATTCGATTTCGCTGGCCATTATCTGATTATGAATAATAGTCATTCAGTATTTGAATGTCCTGGTCTTCCTCCGATCATAGGTGGTTGATCATCCCTCTCCAAGGAAACGTTTGACTGACGGTGGGATTTCATCGGGTGTATAGTTTAGTGTCTTCACATAGTTACGAATTTTGGACCGCATGGCCTGGTTATTCAAGTCTCTCTGACGGAGGCGAGAAAAATATGTATACAGATTATTTTTCTTCCTTGCCCGGTTAGGATCCGTCTCCCAGGTTTTCTTTGCAAAATTTTTTACTGAGCAAGCATGCCCGCATGTTTTTTTCATGTGCTTCGTCGTTCTGACGAAGTAGCTGTTGCATATTTGACACACCCCTATAACATCATTTTCGAAGAGTTTTTAAAAAGTGTTGACCAAAACGTTGACCACGGGCCCTTAAACGCAAAAGAGGGTTAACCAATTGCTCAGCTAACCCCCCGTAATTCTTATGGTGCCGAAGCCGGGATTTGAACCCGGACAGGCGTACGCCCACTAGACCCTGAACCTAGCGCGTCTACCAGTTCCGCCACTTCGGCACGCTTTATGTTTAAGGCAGATGCTTACTATACGTAAGGCTTGATCCTTGTCAAGTAATTTATGTTTTCCAGCATGCCCATATGTGATATGGTTCCTGATCCGGTTCGGACGGGGAAACAGGGAAAAACAGAAGAAACGACACCTTCGGAAATAATGATGCGTGTAATCAGATCGGTCGACCATATTCCGGCGGAAATGCGGAATTCCATTGTAACCATCGGCAACTTCGATGGTGTTCACCGGGGACATCGGCTTATTTTCAAAACCATGATCGAAGAAGCCCGTCCCCTGGGGGATCCGACGGTTGTCATTACCTTTGATCCCCACCCCAAGAAGGTCATTCATCCCGAGCGGCGTCCTTTTTTCCTTCTCACGCCGCTGGAGGAAAAGCTCGGTCTCATCGAGTCCTGCGGTGTCGACGCGGTGCTTGTTATCGGTTTCGACCAGGATTTCGCTGAAACCACGGCCCATGATTTTGTGAATTCGATCCTCTGGGAAGGCCTTCACCTGAAGAAGCTCTTCATCGGGTACGACTATTCCTTCGGAAAAGGACGGGTCGGCAACGCCGCGTTCCTGAAGGAGCAGGGGAAGCGGCTGGGATTCGCCGTGCACCAGGTGGAGGCCGTTTCCGTCGGGGACACCGTGGTGAGCAGCACCAACATCCGCCTTTCCATTCTCGACGGCGACGTCCGCCTGGTGTCTCGAATGTTGGGACGTTATTATGACGTGAGGGGCACCGTGGTGAAGGGATACCGCCGGGGTACGGGCATGGGGTTTCCCACGGCCAATATCGCGTCTGAAAAGGTCATACCCAGGGTCGGCGTTTACGTTATCTACGCCGTTATCGACCATCGGCGCTACGAGGGCGTCCTTAACATCGGTTTCAACCCAACGTTCGGCGACAACCAGCTTTCCATTGAAGGGCACCTGTTCGATTTTCAGGGAGACATTTACGGAAAGGATGTGACCATTCTTTTTGTCGAACGTCTGCGTGACGAAATGAAATTTCCGGGACCAACGGAACTGGCCGAACAGATTTCACGAGACATCCTCAGGGGAAAAGAAATTCTTGCCCGGGAGTCTTCCTCGTGACGATCCGGGACCTATGAATCGTGTCTTTTTTAAGGAGCCCAACGGCGAGAATTATTTCTTTGGTATCATCATCCTGCAAGATTTCTCCCTGCGGTCGAAATGACGGGGATGGCGGTCGAAATGACTCACTGGAATGGTCGAAATGACACAATGGGACGGTCGAGATGACCCACTGGAATGGTCGAAATGACGGGGATGGCGGTCGAAATGACCCACTGGAATGGTCGCAGTGACGGGGATGGCGGTCGCAATGACACAACCGATAGTTTTTCAAACGTCTCAAGCCGTTGAAGGGGTGTGACGGCGCAGTCCGTTTCCATGCGATGAACATCAGACATTTTCACGACTGGAAGGTGGATTACGCCGGGGCGGCGCGTATCCAAAAGGATCTGGCGGGCCGGGTGATCCTGCGCGACAGGGGTTTGCCCGATCGGATATCGCTCGTGGCCGGCGCCGACGTTTCCTATTCACGGGGCGACAACGTCATGTACGCCGCCGTGGTTGTCCTTGATTTCGCGAGCATGGAGACCGTGGAAGAATCCTGTCGGGCTGTCACGGTCGACTTTCCCTATATCCCGGGTCTTCTTTCCTTTCGGGAGGGACCGGCGCTCCTTGCGGCATTCGGAGACCTTCGAACAGAGCCGGAGGTTGTCCTGTTCGACGGGCAGGGCATCGCGCATCCCAGGGGTCTGGGGCTGGCGTCGCACATGGGTCTTTTGCTTGACCTGCCCAGCATCGGATGCGCCAAAAGCCGTCTTTGTGGTGAATATGACGATGTGGGCTGCGATCGGGGAGATTCGTCCCCCCTCGAGCACCGGGGGAAACGGGTGGGAGCCGTCCTTCGAACGAAGAACCGTGTAAAGCCTCTCTATATATCCCCGGGCCACAACATTTCACTGGAGAGCGCGCTCGAGATCGTCCTGTCCTGCTGCCGAGGCTACCGGTTGCCTGAGCCGACGCGGCAAGCCCACCTGGCCGTCAACCGGCTGCGCGTCATGCTCCGGCAGTCTCCTCGTTGATCCAGGCAAGGCAGGGCGCGAACCCTCCCTGGACGGGCAGTTTTATGATTTCAGGTACATCGTAGTTGTGGTTCTCTTCTATGCATGATTCGACGGCTGTGTATCGGCCGGCGGCGGTCTTTATCAGAAGCATCGCTTCCGGTTCATTCCGTTGCTTCGACCGCCTCTTGTCGTCACCAGCGGCTCTTTCCGTCACCGACGTTTCCTTGTCATTTCGACTGCCCCCCTTCCGTCACCGACGTTTCCTTGTCATTTCGACTGCCCCCCTTCCGTCATTTCGACCGGAGGGAACCGGAGGGAGAAATCTTTCACAATGACGGCAGGATGGCTGCGGAGAAAGATTTCTCGTCGCTTCGCTCCTCGAAATGACGGTATGTGGGTGCCCCTCGAAATAACAGGCAGCTTGAGAGCTTTTGGACATGACGGCACTGTGAGCGCTTCTTCAGGCGGCACAATTCAGAGACCTTTCATTTTGTCATTTCGAGGAGCGAAGCGACGAGAAATCCATGTCCCGAGCAAAGCGAGGGATCTTTCAGACTTCTCACATGCGTTCGAAGTGACAGGGGAACGTTCGAAGTGACGGGGGAGAGGTCGAAATGACACAATCGATAGGTTTAAAGGTCTCAGGCTTTCTTCATCCTTGTGTAGTAGTCCATAATCTCCGTGCGGCTGAAGATCGCCCGAACGTCGGGTACGAACGCTTCTATTGCCTGCTTGCCGCCTTCTTCGCGGTCGATGAAGGCGATCACCGAATCGACGACCAGTCCCGCCTCCCGGACCCGATGTATTGCTTGTATGGTCGAACCACCGGTTGTTATGACATCATCGAGGACGATGACCCGTTCGCCGGCTTCGACATTGCCCTCGAGCGCGCTTTGGGTTCCGTGTGACTTGGCGTCTTTGCGCACGACAAAGGACTTGATGGGCCTCCCCCGCTGCCAGGAAATGATGGACAGGGCGTTCGCCAGTGGATCGGCGCCCAGCGTGAGTCCCCCCGCTGCCGTTATATCCCGGTCGGCGACCATGTCGAAAAGGACGGCTCCCACCAGGTTCATTCCCTCCGGGTCGAGGGTCGTGGGTTTGCAGTTGAAGTAATAGGTGCTGGTCTTGCCCGACGCCAGGGTGAAGGGAGGATCGTCCCGATAGCGGAATGACTTTTCGATGACCATCTCCCGAAGTCGCGTTTTTATGGCATCCTGATCCATGTTGTTGTATCTCCTCCAGGCGATTTGCTGTTTTTATGTATTCATCATGGGTAGCCCCGTGACCGACTCGTGCGGCAACGAGAAATCTTTCTTGACTATCGCCACTGTGAAAGATTTCTCCCTCCGGTTCCCTCCGGTCGAAATGACGGAAAGAGCGGTCGCAATGATGGGGATTGCGGTTGCAGTGACATAATCAATAGTTTTTTAAAAGCGTTGAAGCCTTCCGGTACCATTGCTCTCACCATCGTTCATCTCGCAGCTCGAACCTGACGGGAACCTCGACGGTCATGACGAAGGGAACGCCCCGGTGTGTTGCCGGATCGAACCGCCATGCGCGGACCGTGTTGAGGGCTGCTCTGTCCAGGAGTTCGTGTCCTGATGAATGCGTGACTTCGACGTTCCGGGCGCTCCCGTCTGTTCCCACCGTGACCGAAAGCACCACCAGTCCTTCGCAGCCTCTCCTGCGGGCAGCCAAGGGATACTCCGGGGGCGGATTGCCACGGTACCGTGGAAGGGCTGGAACGACTGAACCTGCCTGTTTCCGACCAGTCCGGTCTGGTTCGGTCTCATCCGCCGTTCTTTCCGGTCGCTGCCGCAAGGGTAGTGCATCTTCGGCCGGTTTTTCAACCGATTTCTTCGACTTCGTTTCGGGGGCTGGTTGTGGACGTTTTGAGGGTGCCGCCGCCAGCGCCGGAGGTCGGTGCTGCCCATGGTTGTCTCGAGGATGGGCCGTCACCCAGGGGCTTGCCTCAACAGGCCGCTGTCGTTTTCCCGGTTGCGCGGGCTCATTTTCGCCGGGACGGGCCTGAACCGACGCGTCCGGTTTTGTCCCGACGAAAGACACCTCCAATGTTCGTTTTGACGGGATTTTCAGCATTACGGGCGAGAAGGGCTTCGGCAGGTGTAGCACGGCCATGGACCCGTGCAGGGCCAGGGCGATGACCAGGGCGATACCGAAGCGTCCCGTTTCTCTCATCTCTCTGAAGACTCCCCTGGTGGTTTGAAGGTTCTTTCGCCGGCTTCCCCCTCTCCCGCTTTTCCTGTTGTTTCGAGCACAACGCCCGTCACGCCCGCCGATCGGATGGCGTCCATGACGAAGATAATCCGGTCATAGGAGACGTTCCTGTCACCGGAAACCATGACTCGCTGATCGGGATCTCCCCGGAGCAGCAGGGTGACCTGTCGGGACAGTGTGGACGGTTCGACCCGGTGGCCTTCAAGGAATATGGTCCCGTCGGCATCGATGGAGACAGTGACGGGCGCCCCCTTTTCAACCGAAGCGGTGCCGGCACCGGGGAGCTCCAGGCTGATGCCTTTCTGGGCCGTCATGGTCATGGAAAAGAGGATAAACGTGACCAGTAGCAGAAAAATGACATCGAGGAGGGGGATCATCTCGATGCGCGCCTTGTGTCGCCGGGGTCGCGCGATCTTCATCGGCCGTCGCCCTTTCCGTTCTTGTTTTTTTCCACGAGCATTTCAAGGGTTGTGGCGTATTTTTCAATCTCGTCCGTCGCCTTTTCAACACGATCGGAAAAATAATTGTAGGGGATGAGACTGAAGATCGCGATGACCAGCCCGAAGGCTGTGGTTATCAGTGCCTGGCCGATTCCGGCCGTAACGGCGGCGGGATTGTTAACGCCGGCCTCTCCAAGGATGGTGAAAGAAAAGATGATACCCGTGACGGTTCCAAGGATTCCCAGAAGCGGAGCCAGGGTGATCATGGTGTCCAGAACGGGCAGGTAGCGTCTCATGCGGCTGATTTCTTCGCCGGCGGCCATCTGGAGGGCTTCCCGGAGAGAGAACTCCCGGTGGACCATACCGCAGACAAGCACCCTGATGCGGGGATCACGGGAACCTTCAGCCAGCCGGCGGGCACCCTGGAGGTCGTTTTTCTCGACGCAGGCCATGAAGTTCTCGATTCCGGCAAAGTCGCTGTCACGCCCCTGACGAATCCAGAACAGGGCCCGTTCAATGATAACGGTGAGGGACAGGATGGAGCAGAACAGAAGCGGATACATGACGGGACCGCCCCGGCAGAAATAGTCGATCATGTTGCGAACCTTTCCTTTGATGCGAGCGTTGAAGAAGCGTCGTTTGCGGTGTTACGACCGCTGTTTCATTTCAACAGGTCTATCGTGTTCTTCAGATTGTTCTATATCGCTCGATTGTTTCAGTTTGACTGCCCTCTTCTATCATTTTGATCGCCCTCCCCGCCAGTTTGCCCGCTCTTTCCGTCGTCTCGACCGCCCTCCCCGTCAGCTTGACTGCCCTCTTCCGTCGTCTCGACCGCCCTCTTCCGTCATTTTGCCCGCTCTCTCTGTCTTTTCGATTGCCCTCCCTGTCATTTCGACCGGAGGGAGAAATCTGAAGAGATCGCACTAGAAGAGAAAGATTTCTCGTCGCTTCGCTCCTCGAAATGACGGAATTAAACACTCCTCAAAATGACGGGATTCAACGCTCCCCTGACGGGATTCAACGTTTCTCGAAATAATGAAATACACAATGTCCTTCGAAATAACGAAATGCACAATGTCCCCTGAAATAACGGAATGCACAATGTTCCTCGAAATGACGGAATTAAACACTCCTCAAAATGACGGAATTCAACGCTCTCCTGACGGGATTAAACGTTTCTCGAAGTAACGGAACGCGCAATGTTCCTCGAAATGACGGAACGCACAATGTTTCTCGGAATGACGGGGTTAAAAAAACTCTCCTGTTCCCGCGTCCGGCACGTCTTCAGGGCCTGTCTCTTCCGCCGGGTGAAGGAAGGCCGCCAGTGTTTCGATTCCTTCGACGAGCCGCGGCGTCGGCTGGTAGAGTATGTCCGGGTCGATAGAGTAAATACGGCCGCCGGTGACGGCGGGGATGTCCCTCCAGCACGTCCAGCGCTCTGTCCGGGACCGTCCGGTCGTTTCGGTGCCCATGGACGCGAGGATGATGACCTCGGGCATTGCGGCGATGACCATCTCCATGTTCACCCTCGGGTAGCGGATGGCGGAATGGCTGAAAACGTTGATGCCGCCCGCTGTTTCTATGGCCCGCTCATGAAAGGTTCCTCCACCGACGGTTATGAGCGGATCAGCTGAAACCTGGAGAAACACCCGGGGTTTCGCTCTGCCGGCGTGGCGCGCGGCCACCCGGTCCAGGCGACGGCCCAGATCGTCCACAAGAAGTATCGCCCTCTCGGATGTCCCCGTAATGATGCCGAGATCGACGATCATGGCGAGCATGCTCTCCAGGTCCCGGGGATTCGTGACATACACGGGAAAGCCCGCCCGCTCCAGTTGGATCACTGTCTCCCTGGGGTTGCCATCGACGGTGGCAATGATGCAGTCCGGGTCGAGACCGATGATCCGTTCCAGTGAAAGGGAGGTGAATCCTCCCACCTTGGGCCGGTCCAGGGCCGCGCCGGGGTAACGACTGTCAGTGGTGACGCCCACGATCTCCTCATCCAGGCCCAGGGCGAAGAGGGTCTCCGTGATATTAGGCGCAAGCGATACGATCCGTTTCGGGGGCTCTGGAATAATGACGGTCCGGCCCAGGGCGTCGGTGTAGCAAGCCGCTTCCGCCCGGGCGGGAAGGCGCGGAAGCAGAAGGAGAATGAGGAGGATGCACCAGGCCACCGTGAAAACGGTGACGATGGTGGTTCTCTTGGCGTGTCCGTTCATTGCAATGATGACCTTTTTTGAAGGGTCCGTAGAAAACCGGCGAGCCTGGTATTTCCCCCGTATCAGGAATCCTGTTATTCCCGCCGGGGTAGGCTATAGTGCCCGCCAAGGTACATCCAGGGTGTAACGACCGTTTGAAAACCTGTCGAAACCTTTGCACAACTGTCGATTATGTCATTTCGATATCAAGGAAAGATTTCTCGTCGCTACGCTCCTCGAAATGACATTTTTAAAAGTCACTTCGAACTTTCCCCTGTCACTTCGAACGCATGTGAGAAGTCTCAAAGATCCCTCGCTGCGCTCGGGACAGGGATTTCTCGTCGCGATGCTCCTCGAAATGACACAATGAAAGGTCTCATGACAAAATTTAAAGGTCTCGATTCAGAACCGGACCGACAGCCCTCCCTTGATGGTGCGACCCGGAGCGGGATAGTAGGTGTTGTCGCCTCCCCACTGTTGCATGTCGAAGCCGTAGGTAGCGTATTCTTCATCGGTGATATTTTCAATCCCGAGGAAGGCGCGTAGCTCAACCCTTTCGAGGACGGGACGATAGTGGAGGTAGAGGTCGAACGTGGTTCGTCCTTCCAGTTTTTCCGTGTTGTTGTCGAAGTCATCGGCAAGAAAGGCGTCACCGACGTGATGAACTTCCGGTCGGAAAATAAGGTCGCCGGGCAGGACAATCTCCAAGGCCAGGGAGGACATGAATCGAGGAGCCATAGGCACATCGTTCCCACTACAGATGCCCTCCCGGAATTTTGAACGGCTGAAGGCGGCGTTTCCTTCCATGGTGAAGAGATCGTCAAGCCGGTAACGGGCGTTGAACTCCAGACCCTCGTGGCGCGTACTGTCCAGGTTCCTGTTCTGTCCCGTGGGCCACAGACCAACGTAAACGATTTTGTCTTTCATGTCGATCCTGTAGGCGGTAAGACCGACCCGAAGGTTTTCCAGGAGGGAAAACCGCCCTCCCACCTCGTAAGAGCGCCCCCGTTCCTTGTCCAGGTTCTCCAGGAAGGTAATGGGAAAGCCGAGATAGGACGCCTGTTCATCGAGAAAGGGATACCGGAAGAAGGTGCCGTAGGTGGCGAAAAGGTTCGATTTTTCTCCACAGAGCCAGGTAAGACCCGCATCCCACGCTGTTGCGCGGTGTACTTTTTTCGTCTGGTCGAATCGTTCCGTGGGATCGGCGGCGTTGTGATAGCCGCCGGTGATGGTTGCCTGTTCGGCACGCAGGCCGGCACTCAAAACAAGTGATGGCAGCAGGGAAAATTCGTTGCGAAGATAGCCGCCGATGCTGCGTTTCGTGAACTCGATGGCATGGGTCCTGGCTGATCGTCCCGGATCGCCGTACTTGTCGAGGTCCATCGTTTCCCTGTAGAAGTCCAGTCCCAGGGTAAGCTTGTTGGTCTGTCCCGCGATGGTGCTTTCAAGGACGTAGCGTGGCGTTATCGCCAGGGTTCCCATATCGTAGGTGTTGTACTGGTTCGACCATTGGGAGGGCATATCCGGCTCCAGTTTTTTCGATCCATAGGCAATTCCCAAAGAAAATTCACCGGAATCGCCAAGGTATTTTTCCATGAGGATATGGATGTTACTGTAACGATCGGACGACTCGTCATTCAGGTGGGCAGGAGACTGGGCCTGTTTCCGGTCCACCGCCATCTGGGCTTTCGTAAGCGCTCCCGGCATGTCATAGTCTGTCTCGTTGCAGGAGAAGCCGAAAGACAGCTTGATGGTATCCGTGGCGGCATACCCCACGTCGAGACCGGCTCCCCGGGAAGAAAACTTCGATCGCTCCCGGTATCCGAAGGTTTTCAGGTTTTCACCGAACAGGCTATAAGAAAGGTTTCCCTTCGAGCCGGATACCCCGAGCCGTTCGTTGTGAAGGCCGTAGCTGCCGATCATGACCGACGCATCGAGGGTGGGGGGTCCTGTACCTTTCTTTGTAATAATGTTGATCACACCGGCGACGGCGGAGTCGCCATAGAGAACGGCCCCGGATCCGCGGACCACCTCGATGCGGTCGATTGTGGCCAGGGGAACCTGGAGCCAGTTGATGGAGTGCATGTCGGGACGGTTGAGTCGCCGTCCGTCGAGCATGACCAGTACCGTGCCGAAGGGGTTGTCGCCGCCCATGCCGCGCAGATCGACCATGGCTTCCGAGGGGTTGCCGCTGTAAGATCGGACATTGACGCTTTCCAGCTTTTCCAGGAGCTCCACGACGGATGTCGCCCCCGACTGTTCGATGTCATCGGCGGTTATGACACTCACGTTGGCCGGGATCTTGCGAACCTCTTCGATCCCACGGGTGGCTGTCACTACTACCTCTTCCAGCACGACGGTGTGTTCCTGTTCCGTTCCCCGGGCGTGCTGGGCCCATCCTGTCTGGCTGACGAAGAGGATCGAGGTTGCGGCAAGGAACAGTGTGAGATGTTTCATGAAATCACTCCTATCCTTTCAAGGTTGATGTTCTCGTAAAAAGTCCGGAAAACGTCTGATAGAGGGCGGCTTTGTACAAAGCTCCTTGAGAGCGCAATTAAACATCCGGACTTTTTCTGAAGCCGTCAAGGTTGTTTCCTTTGAGCTCTTTGAGGGCTGTCTCTTGTGTCATTTCGACCTCTCCCCTGTCACTTCGAACGCATGTGAGAAGTCTGAAAGATCCCTCGCTGTGCTCGGGACATGGATTTCTCGTCGCTACGCTCCTCGAAATGACAAAATCGCTCTGCTCCTCGAAACGACGAAATCGCTCTGCTCCTCGAAATGACACAATTCAAAGTTCTCACCTGATCATGACCCGAGGTCGCCCCGACTTCGCGTCACGTTCCACCCGAACGTCTGTTTCGTAGACGTCGGTGACGCGCTCTTCGGTGATGACTTCTTCCGGGCTGCCCAGGGAGTGGATGGTTCCTCCCGAAAGCAGGAGCAGCCGCTCGCAGTAAAGCGACGCCAGGTTCAGGTCGTGGGTGACGGCAATGATGCCCAGTCCCTGCTCCCGATTGAGTTCCGTCAGCAGGTCGAAGGTTTCCTTCTGGTACTTGATGTCGAGGAAAGCCGTCGGCTCGTCCAGGAGCAGCATCCGGGGCTGCTGGGCAAGGGCACGGGCGATGAGTACCCGTTGACGCTCACCACCGCTCAATTCGGTCATGCTCCGCCGGGCGAAGGACAACAGCCCCGTCCGCTTCATGGCGTTCCGGGCAATGGCGAGGTCGCTGTCGCTTTCGAATTGAAAGCGGCCCAGGTGGGGGGCCCGGCCCATGAGCACCACTTCCTCGACGGAAAAAGGGAAGACCGGACTGCTGTCCTGGGGTACCACGGCGATGCGCCGGGCGATGTCAGCACGCCTCATATCCTGCATATTCAGACCGTCCAGGGACACTCTTCCCCGCTGCGGAACGGCGAGGCCGCTGATTATCCTGATGAGTGTCGTTTTTCCCGAGCCGTTGGGCCCGATTACTCCCCAGAAGTCTTCTGTCGAGAAATTGCAGGACAGATCCTCGAGTACCCAGGGGCCGTCGTGATAATGGAACCAGATTCCTTCGAGGAAGAGTGCCTTCATGGTACTACCGGTCCCTTCGTTTCAGGAGGTAGACAAAAAAGGGAGCCCCGGAGAGGGCTGTCACGACACCCACGGGGAGATCGGCATAGGGGATCACCGAACGGGCCAGCGTGTCCGCTGCCATGAGGAAAATGCCTCCGAAGAAGAAAGCCGCCGGCAGTAAGATCCGGTGATCGGAACCGAAAATCATACGAACCATGTGGGGAACGATGAGGCCCACAAATCCGATAATCCCGCTGAAGGCGACGGCCAGGGCCGTCAGGAGTGATCCCGTTATAAAAAGCGTGAGCTTTACGGCTTCGACATTGACGCCCAGGTGTCCCGCCGTTTCCTCACCCAGGACGATCAGGTTCAACGGCCGGGCATGGGCGTAAACGATACAGAATCCCGCTGCCAGGAGCGCGAAGAGCAGGCTCAGGTTCACCCGGTCGGCGGATCCCAGGTTGCCCATGAGCCAGTGGGTGATATCCAGCAGCTCCCCGCTGGTGCTGAGGGACAGGAAAAACATGATCAGGGCCGAGAAAAAGGCATTCACGATCACACCGGCAAGAAGAAGTGTCGCGGGTCGAAGCGATGTTCCCGTCCGGCCGATGAAAAAGACCAGTGTCATGGCGCAGGCGGCGCCCAGAAAGGAAAGGGCGGGTACTCCCCAGAAGAAGGCGCCCAGGCCGGCAATGATGGCGACCACCGCCCCCAGGGCGGCTCCGCCGGAAATTCCCAGGATGAAGGGGTCCGCCAGGGGGTTACGCAGGAGCGCCTGGTACAGAACGCCCGCCGTTGCCAGAGAAGCTCCCGTGATGCCGGCAAAAAGCAGGCGGGGGAGGCGGATCCGGAACAGGATGACCCGGTCCACCGTGGCGGGGACGGGGGCGTCGGCGGTCCAGGATCGAATAATTTCCTCAACAGCGCCGGGGATGTCGATTCCCGTGGGGCCGATGGCCATGGAAAACACAAGCGTCACGGCGAAAAGCAGCGCAAACAGTGCCGTCACAGCCAGAACGCGGGGAAAAGTCACCCTTGTGTTCATACGAGTCCTTTCCTCGCGAGGCCCTTTCGTATCAGGCCGAAACGGGGATTTCGAGTTATGTCGTTTCGCGGATCATTCAAAATTTTGTCACCTTGAAGACACGTACTGTCTCATCACTTTGAGCCTTGTATATTCTGTCATCCCGGGAGGTACCGGACATTCATCCCTCTCGGCGGGTTGTGTGCATTTCGCCATTTCAGTGTGCCGTGTGCATTTCCTCATTTCGATATCAAGGAAAGATTTCTCGTCGCTTCGCTCCTCGAAATGACAAAATCGCTCCGCTCCTCGAAATGACGGACCTTAAGACGCTCCTCGAAATGACACAATGAAAGGTCTCGTTTGCTTTTGCCGGGGGGATACTACGTGTCAAGGACCTGTCACGCCCGGCTGGACAGCTCCATCCCCGCGGGTGCTTCCGGATTTCCGCCTTTGTGGGAACTACATAACGGGCAGTTTTTCAGATGCACCAGTGGGGTTCGGGCCTGGGGGCCGGACACGCCTCGCCGGTACCGATTACGACGGTGGAGACAGCGATTGTACATTAATTGTGCAAAACGAGTGCTTCGCGACGCACCTCCCTCGAGGTTTTCCTCATGGATCGGTATTCCGGCTCAGGGCGACCTACTGGTCCGTCTTCCCATCACGCGGGCGTGATAGTGACATGGTGGACGTTCGTTCCCTTTACGGCTGCGGGGCAGCGGGGGCTTTTCACCCCTCTTCCTCACATCCATGGGCGATATGAATAGACGGCATACTACATGATCGGGGATATGGGGTCAAATGTTTTTTGATGATGTTAGCAACACCCCGGGATGTCAGGTGCTTTTGACATGGAATTGTGCGGTACTGTCTTCCGGTGTCAGGAGATATTTCCGTACATGTCTACAGTTCGGTGCGGCGGAGTTCTTCAGATGTGCGTGTTGTGAGATAGGAGGGAGCGATGTCAAAGACCGTCTTCGCTCCTACGGAGCCTTCGCGGTTCAGTCTGAAGGCGGCGCGGGCGTAGGCGATCAGGATACTCGCCGTGAAGTAGGGATTGCTTTCCAGCTTCAGGCACAATTCCATCAGTTGTTTTGAATTGTCGGCGGTTCGGGCCGACCGTACGACACAGCCGCCGTGGGGCATGGCTCCGTGACGTTCCCGCATTTCTTCAGGGGAGATGAACGTTACTCGGGTGTCGTACCCGGCGAAGTAGTGGGGCATGGCTTTGATTGATGCCTCTATAGCCGCCTGGTCGGCTCCTTCCCGGGCTACCACGTAGCAGATCCGGAGATGTTTCTCTCCTGTCGACAGGATCGGCTCGTCTCCCGACCGGACCCGGTCAAGGGCGCTGTCGGTGGGGAGGGTGTACTGCCGGGCGTCCAGAACCCCTTCTATCCGCCGAATGGCGTCGGAGTGGCCCTGGCTCACACCGGGCCCCCAGAACGTGTAACTCGTTCCCCGGGGCAGAAAGGCTTCCTCGAGGACCCGTACCAGCGAAAAGAGGCCCGGGTCCCATCCGGTGGCGATCACCGCCGTGGTTCCCGCCTGTCGTGCCGCAGCGTCCACAGCCTCGAAATATTCGGGAATGCGGGCATGGGTATCATAGCTGTCGACGGTATTGAACATTCCCGCGAATCGCGGCCCCTGCTCAGGAAGGTCCGTGACGGAGCCGCCGCAGAGTATGGCAACGTCGATGTCCGGTATGAATGCGGGCGCGTCATCGACGTGATACACCGGTATTTCCCCGTTGGCCGGCGTGATCGACGAGGGGGCTCTTCGAGTAAAAATACCGCGGACGTCCATGTCCGGGGCCGATGCCGCCTCTTTCTCGGCGGCCTGCCCGATGTTGCCGTAGCCGATAATGCCGATTCTGATCCGTTCGCTCAAGGGTGTCCTTTCGGGTTCTGTCGTGAAGAAACCGAGAGGCAGTCTATCGGCGCGGGGAAGGCCCTGTCAAGAAAAAAGCACCCTGGAATCGGGTGATGCATCCTTCGATGAGCCCGGTTCCGATCGCTGAGTGCAACCTTTGCACAACTGTCGATTGTGTCATGTCGATATCAAGGAAAGATTTCTCGTCGCTTCGCTCCTCGAAATGACGGACCTTAAGGTGCTCCCCGAAGTGACGGAATTAAACACTCCTCGAAATGACATTTTTAAAGGTCACCTCGAACGTTCCCCCGTCACTTCGAACATTCCCCTGTCACTTCGAACGCATGTGAGAAGTCTGAAAGATCCCTCGCTTTGCTCGGGACATGGATTTCTCGTCGCTTCGCTCCTCGAAATGACGGGCCTTAAGATGCTTCTCGAAGTGACGGGCCTTAAGATGCTCCCCGAAGTGACGGGTCTTAAGGCGCTCCTCGCAATGACAAGGAGCGTTTTGAATACCAGCCATTTTTGTCATTTCGACCGGAGGGAGAAATCTTTCACTAACGGCCATCATCAGGATTTCTCGTCGCTTCGCTCCTCGAAATGACGGACCTTAAGGTGCTCCCCGAAGTGACGGGCCTTAAGGCGCTTCTCGAAATGACTGGAGTTACAGTGCCCGTCTCGTTGACGGGCCGAGATCGCTCCTCCAAACGGGCTGTACAACGCTCTTCGCGGCGACGGAATTCAAGGCTCCTGGTACATGGACTCGATCAGGTCGGCAAACTGCGTGTTGATCGCCTTTCTCTTGACCTTCATGGTGGGTGTCACCTCGCCGTCTTCGGTATAGAGTTTCTTGTCCAGGATGCGGAACTTCCGTATGTTCTCCACCCGTGCAAGCTGGCGGTTCACTTTGTCCACTTCTTCCTGGATCAGCTCGACAACCTCCGGTGCCCTGGTCATACTGGCAAAGGTGGTGAACGGAACTTTCCGGTCCTGGGCGAACTTGGTGACATTCTCTTCGTCGATGACGATGATGGCCGTCAGGTATTTTCTGCCGTCGCCGATGATCACTGAATCGTTGATATAGTGGGACGTTTTAAGGAGGTTCTCAATATACTGGGGAGCGATGTTTTTCCCTCCCGCCGTGATGATGAGATCCTTTTTCCGGTCCGTCAGCTTGAGGAACCCCTCATCATCTACCTCGCCCACGTCGCCGGTGTACATCCATCCGTCCCGGAGGACTTCCTTCGTCAGTTCCTCATCCCTGTAATAGCCTTTGAAAATGCCCTTGTGCCTGACCACGATCTCGCCGTCATCGGCGATTCTCACCTCGGTGCCCGGCAGGGGCCGCCCCACCGTCCCCACTTTGTAGTTTTTCTCTTCCGATATATGGGTAACCCCGGTGGTTTCCGTCATGCCGTAACCTTCGCGGATCGGGATACCGATGCTCAGGAAAAACTTCAGCACTTCATGGGAGATGGGAGCGGCGCCGGAAGCGCCAAAGCGAACCCGGTCGAATCCCAGCCGCTTCTTGAGTTTTCTGAAGATGACGAAATAGGCCGCCTGATAGGCCAGGGCCAGGTGAAGCGGAACCTTTTCCCGGGCGATGACCTTGTTGTTGTAGCGGGTGCCAATGGTGATGGCAATGTCATAGAGTGTCCGCTTCAGCCAGGTTGCGTCGGCCATCTTGAGCACGATAGCGGAGTAGTATTTTTCCCAGATGCGTGGAACGGCATGGAACACCGTGGGCGACACTTCCCGCATGTCCGCCATGACGGTGTCCGTGTTTTCAGTAAAGTTCACGATATGTCCCACTGAGAGATGGAACATGATATCGAATATCTGTTCGTAGACGTGATTCAGGGGAAGGAAGGAGATCGTTTCATCATCGACGGTGGTGTCCAGGATGGACCGGGCCGCCTGTCCCACCCAGAGGTAGCCTTCGTGAGCGAGCAAGGCGCCCTTTGGCGGTCCCGTCGTTCCCGAAGTGTAGATAATGCCCGCCGTGTCTCCGGGCTTTGCCTGCAGCGCGAGCTTTTTGAAGAGGCCGGGATCGTCCTGGTCCGTCTTTCTGCCCAGTTCGAGCAGTTCGTCGAAACTCATGAACATGGGGTCTTCGAAATGTTTGAGCCCCTCCAATTCCCACACGATGAGTTTCCGTAGCTTGGGTGTTTTTTCTCTGAAAACGAGTGCTTTATCCAGTTGCTCCTCGTCTTCGCACATGTAGATTACCGAGTCTGAATGGCCCACCACGTATTCGCATTCGGGAGGCGGATTGGTTGTGTATATGCCCACCCAGGCACCGCCGGCACAGACGGCCCCCAGGGCTGAGTAGAGCCATTCGGGACGGTTTTCTCCGATGATCGATACGTGCTCGCCATACCTGACCCCCAGGGCGTGGAGCCCGAGGGCCACATGCTTGACCTTTTCCAGGTACTCGGCCCAGGTGATGTCCCGCCAGATTCCCAGGTATTTTCTCCGCATTGCCACCCGATTCGGCTGTTTTTCTGCTATGTTCAGCAGTGCCTTGGGCAGCGTGTCGATTACCATGGTACAACCCCCTTGAACGACGGATTCTGTGGCCGAAGAACAGGGCAGCCGATTCTCGCGGACTACCGGAACCGGACCTTTCTCCTGTAGCGTTTGTATCCCTTCACCGATTGTTCGGTGGCGATGCCGAGATAGAATTCCTTGATGTCCTCATCTTCGCGGAGAACGTCCGGCTTGTCGGCCCTGACTATCCGGCCGTTTTCAAGAAGATAGGCAAAATGCGAGTACTTGAGGGCCATGTTGACGTTTTGCTCCACGAGCAGAATGGTGACGCCGTCCTGTTCGTTGATGTCCTGTATGATACTGAATATCTCATGGGTCAGAAGCGGCGAGAGGCCGAGGGATGGTTCGTCGAGCATCAGCAGCCTGGGTCGGCTCATGAGTGCACGGCCGATGGCGAGCATCTGCTGCTCCCCGCCGCTCATCAGGCCCGCCTGCTGGTTTATCCGTTCCTTGAGAATGGGGAAATGATGAAATACATTCTCCAGGTCATTTTTGATGCCGTCCCTGTCCTTTCTCGTATAGGCGCCTATCGTTATGTTTTCGAGGACCGTGAGTTCCGGAAAGACTTCACGACCTTCCGGAACGTAGCCGATGCCCATCCTGACGATCTGGTCGGTTCTCTTGCGGTCGATACGCTCGCCCATAAATTCAATGGAGCCCTTTTCGGGCTGTTCATGCTTGGCGTCGTAGAAGAGTCGCATGATCGTCTTCAGGATTGTCGTTTTCCCTGCGCCGTTTGAGCCGAGAAGCGCCACGATGTTCCCTTTGCCGATTTCGAAGGAAATCCCGTGAAGGGCCCGGATCAGATCGTACCAGGTCTCGATGTTGCCGACCTTGAGCATCAGCTGGTTTCCCCCTCTCCGAGGTAGGCCTGTATCACCTCCGGGTGCTGCTGGACCTCCCGGGGAGTGCCCAGAACGATTTCCTGTCCCTGGTTCATGGCGAAGACCCGGTCGGAAATACCCATTATCATGTTCATGTCATGCTCGATCAGCAGAATCGTTACCTTGTAATCTTCCCGTATATCCTTGATCCAGATGGTAAGATCATCCTTTTCCTCGGTGTTCATGCCTGCCGAGGGTTCGTCGAGCAACATCACCTTCGGCTCCATCGCCAGCGCCCGCCCCACCTCGACAAGCTTGCGTTTCCCGTAGGCAAGGCTGCCCACATACTGATCTCGCACGGACTGAAGTTCAAGAAAATCAATTATCTTTTCAACTTTTTCCCGGTGACGAACCTCCTCCCGGGCCGCCGGCGATCGCTTGCCGAACATGAAGGCGCCGCTGAAGATTCCCGTTTTCATGTGAATGTGCCTGCCCAGCATGAGATTGTCCATGACCGTGGCGTTTGAGAAGAGCTCGATGTTCTGAAAGGTCCGGGCGATTCCGCGCCTGGCGATGCGATCGGGAGTCTTCCCCACCAGGTTTTCCCCTCCCATGAGGACCCTCCCCGCATCGGGTCGATAGATGCCGCTGATGAGGTTGAAGATGGTGGTTTTTCCCGATCCATTAGGGCCGATGATTGAAAAAATCTCTTCCTGCTCGACACTGAAGCTGACGTTATTGACGGCTCGCAGACCGCCGAAACTGATGGTCAGGTTTTCAATGCTGAAATACGCCATGAAGGTTGTGTCCTTTGCAGGGGGAAATGGTGGTACAGGCGTGGTTCCGGAATGCCGGCGGGACCGCTGAGACCGGCCCCGCCGGTTCCGGCATGCCTGGTCGGTCCGCCTATTCGCGAACCAACTCGTTTTCAAACCAGTCCTGAACGACGATAGTTTCCCCGTTGGGTCCGCACTGCCACATCTGAAGCATCCGGGGGGCCCGGTGGTTTCCTTCCCGCCAGGTGATTTTCGGACCGATTCCCTGGAAGTCGGTTATCGAGTTCAGGGCATCCCGGGCGGCCTCCTTGCTCAGGTCCCTGCCCGCCTGTTGCAGGGCGTATACCAGTGGTTCGGCAACGACGATGCCGGCCATGTAGAAAACCCCCCACCGCTCTTCCGGTGCCAGTCTGGCGGCGGCTTCACGGTAGCTGGTCATCAAGGGCGTTTCAGAAAGGGGCTGGTCCGTGAAGGCTGCCGTGATCACGCCTTCCCTGGCCCACAGGCCGTCGGTAATGTGGCTCATAAGGGCGAAGTCACAGAGGTTGTAGGTAAAGAGCCACTGAGGCTTGAACCCCATTGAAACCGCCGTCCGGAGAGCGATGGCCGCCTGGGTGGGAGCCATGATGCCGATGACCGCTTCAGCACCCGAGGCCTGGAGCCGCGCTATCTGCGAGGAGAGGTCCCGCTCGGTTGGTTCCACGGGAATCGCTGCCGACAGGTCGAGATTGTTCTTATGAAGCCGCGCCTTGACCCCGTCCAGATTGTCCAGGCCCCAGTCATCGTTCTGGTAGAAGAGAGCGACCCTGGTGAAGCCCATGTTTTCCACGGCATGTTTTGCCAGAAGGCTCCCCTCGTCGAAATAGTCGGGCCAGATGTTCCACAGCCAGGGATTGTCATGGAACACCCGTGCTCCGGAGGTTATGCCCGTCCATATGATCCGGTTCTGCTGCAGGTATGCCTGCACGGCAAGGCCGCAGGCCGTTCCGACACCGCCTACCACGGCGAAGATACCCTGCCGGTCAACGAGATCCCGTATCGCCGCCATGGTCTGGGACGGGTTGTACTGGTCGTCACGGATAAAGTAGCGTATCTGTCGCCCGTGAATACCACCATCTTCATTGATCATTTCAAAGAGAAGTTTGCTTCCCCGGGCGACAGAACCCCAGGGGGCCGCGGGGCCCGTCTGGGGACCCCACTGGCCGATGCGAATCTCCTTGTCATCGAATCCCGGGTTTCGCTGGGCAAACCCGTAATCGGCGAGAAGGAACAGGGCACACAGTGTTACGAGCAGTGTTACAAGAATTCTTTTCGTCTTCATACTTTCCCTCCTTTTATCGACGCTTGCACCGATTTTTTCTTTATCGCTTTCAGCGTGCCGCGGGGATTGTCTGAAAGCGAACATTCACACCCCTTGCCATCCGACGCTGTCCTGCAAAAAAAGGTGACGCGGCTCACTCTGAGGAAAACCATGATGGAGCCGTCAACTTTTATACCACCGGCCGCCTTCTCTGATAAAAATAAATCCTATATTGATTTCCGATATCTGTTTCGTGGGCAGGTGCAAGTATACCACATCCACCTCGACCTGGGCGAACTTTTCCACCGACGGCCATGTCTCCCGGTCGTCATTGTCCTGGATGAAGGTAACCCCGACAATGGTGTAGTCAACGACATGATCTTCCGCTGCCAGGGCTTCCCGCAGGTAATCATCGTAGCTATGCGTGTCGGTATAGGGAGACGACGGGGCCAGGCAGGCGTACACGGCCTTGAAGTCCCGGCTTGTTTCAGCATCGAGAAAATTCCGTGCCGCCTGAAGAACCGCCGCTTCCTCCGGATCTTTCGACGGCTCACTGAAGGACGGACCGGAGAGAATCAGAACGGCCGCAACCAGGAAAAGAGCGATCGTCGGCGCTGATGTGATGCTGATGTTTATCTTTCGACGGTACTGTGCTTTCACGGGCTGAACCCGACGGCGTTGTCAAACGTTTCCTGAGACATGATATCCGGCATGATAACCGGATGCTTCGTCGCGCGGTATCTTTCGTCAGCGGGGCGTGTCTCGCAGCACGCCTTCTTCCCCGGACTGCGCGCGCCCTGCCCGCGAAATTTTTACAGAGGCGACCTGGACGGGACGTATTTCGACTCTGTCCAAGTTCTCAAACCTTCTTTACGTAGTGTTTCCCGAAAAGCCCGCTGGGGCGGATACAGAGAACCAGGACGATGACCACGAACGCCGTTATGGGTTTCCATGCAGGCCAGGCGTAGCCGAAAAAGTTTTCAATCAATCCCATGATTCCTCCGCCTATGAGAACGCCCGGTACGCTCATAAGACCGCCCAGAACGGCGGCGGCAAAAGCCCGGAGAAAGGGTTCCATCATAAACTGGGGATCCAGGATGGTCTTTGCCGATATGAGCATTCCGGCGGTGACACCGATGACGGAGCTGAAGGCCCATGCAAAGGCGAACACCCGCTCCGTCTTGATTCCCATGATTTTTGCGGCATGCTTGTTCTGTTGCGTCGCCCGCATGGCGGTCCCCATCTTCGTGTGCTTGAAGAATATGTAGAGGAAGGTCATGATGAGGGCCGCAATGACGAACACGGCTATGGCCCACTGGCTGATGACGAACCCCGGCATAATCCGGTAGGTGATCTGGTAGGAGAAGGGTATGGAGAAGGCCTGCTGTTCCGCGCCCCATTTCCAGCTCGCCAGGCCTGCCAGGAGCAGCTGGGCCCCGATGGTAATGACGATGAGACCCACGATCGTAGGGTTCTTGGCCGGCCGCAGAAAGAAAAACTCCACGAAGACACCCAGGAGGGCGGCGAACAGGAGGGACACGAGAAAGGCGACCCAGAACGGGTGGCCGGTGACGGCCAGCACATGGAAGGCCACGAAGGTTGAGAACATGGCCATATCGCCGGCGGCAAAATTGACTACATCGGATGTCTTGTAGATGATGACCACTGCCAGCCCGAAAAGACCGTAACAGGCCCCCATGGCCAATCCTTCGATCAACAACTGCCCAAACGGCATGGTTTCCCCTTTTCTGCTGAATCCCCGGTCCGTCCTGTGTCCAGGGGACGGCGACGAGAAAAATCTATGTCGCAGCTCGCTATCCCGCCCCTCCTAGAAGGGCCAGGTTTTCCAGTACTTCTTGACGCGTATCCAGGCGCCGAATATTCCCAGAGGCTCGAATATGATAATACCGATCATGACGAGACCCAGGGCAATGAGGTTGACGTTATCCATTCCCGAAATGGTCAGCCACTTCCGGGAAAAGCTCAGCAGGATCCCCCCTATGACAGGGACTTCATCAATGTTTTTGAACAGGTCATACATGAGGTAGGTAATCAGTGTGGCTCCCGCTATTGAGCCCATGACCGACCCCAGTCCGCCCACGACGACCATGACGAGGAATATGATCGACAGGATCAGGTGGAAGGTAAAGGGATCAAAAAATCCAAGGACGAAGGCGAACAGTCCTCCGGCGATTCCCGCGTAAAAGGCACTCACGGCAAAGGCAAGGGTCTTGTACATGGTAAGGTTGATGCCGATGACCTCGGCGGCGATGTCGCTGTCCCTGATGGCGACGAAGGCCCGCCCCGCCCGTGTTTTCAGAATGTTGACGGCGCACAGTACCATGATGACCGCGACAGCGAGTATGAGATAGTACTTGCTGAGTTCCGTCTTCAGAACCCAGTTCCATCCCAACTGCGGTATGCCGATATTCAGTGGGGGCGCGAGCATGCCCTGACGCCCGCCGAAGAGTTCCGTGTGTCCGATCACGTGCATGATAGCCAGGCCGAAGGCGAGCGTGGCGATAGCCAGGTAAGGTCCTTCAAGCCGGAGGGCGGGCAGGCCCAGGATAAAGCCGAAAAAAGCCGCCACGAACGCGGCGGCGATGATGGCCGCACAGAAGGGAATCTGCAGCTTCGTCATCAGGAGCACCGTCATGTAGGCCCCGATGGCGAAGAATCCGGCATGGCCCAGGGCGATCTGGCCCGTTGAACCCACGAGTATGTTCAGTCCCACGGCGAGAATGACATGGACCAGCATGAGATTGAAGAGGTAGACATGGTAGGTGGAGCAGAACAGCGGGACTATGATGAGGGCGGCCAGGAGAGCGATGGTCCAGAAAAGAATGGTACCGCTACTGAAGAGTTCGATGTCCTCGTAATAGTCACGTTTCATATCCATAGGCCACACCTCACAGGAATCGCCGGGCTCGATATATCACATTCGGAATAACCACGCGGCTATTTTTGAACTGTACATTACCATGCTTTTATGGAAAACAACAGACATTCATCCTCGGCTTTTCTCCCGTGAGACGAAGGTTTTCATGGCATGCATATCATCATTGACGGGTACAACCTGATACGACAATCCGATTTTCTGAGAGAGGCCGAAAGGATCAGCCTCGAAGCGGGGCGGCATCTTCTGGTGACGGAGCTGGTGAAGTACAACAGGAAGAGGCGTCACAGGGTTACCGTCGTTTTTGACGGGTGGGAGGAGGGCTCCTTCCGCGAGGAGCACATGGATGAAGGAGGCGTTCATATCGTTTATTCCCGCCGCGGAGAACGGGCTGACGAGGTGATAAAACGCCTGTGCCGGCGGGCGGGAGGGTCGGAACTGGTGGTGGTCAGCTCCGACCGGGAGGTGGCGATGTACGCGGAGCGGTCCGGAGGCGTCTCTCTTTCGTCGCCGGAGTTTGAAGTAAGGCTCATGGACCCGGGTGACGAACCGCCGCTTCGTGATAACCATCACTTCGAGGGGGACGAGGAAGATCAGCGGGATGTGAGCCTGACGACCAGGAAAAAGGGTCCTGCCCGCAGACTGTCGAAGCGGAAGCGTAAAACCATCCGGGCCGTCAGGAAGCTTTAGCCCGGCCTCGTTTCCCGCACAGGTCGAGAATCAGCCGCTCCATGAGAATACCCGCGTCGGTTCCGGTCGATTTCAGGGCAAGATCGGTGTCGATGAGCATATCGAGATACCGGAGGAGTTCGCTCCAGGAGAAACGGCCCGCCTGTCTCACGGTGTTGTAGATCACGTAGGGGTGTTGCCCCGTCAAGAGGGCGGAACCCTTTTTCTCCCGGCCCGTCCGTTTCAACAAAGCGGGAAGAACGGTATCCTGAAATTCCCGGTAGGCCGGCATCCGGCCGCCCAGGGAGACCGCTCCCGATTCTGACAGGAGGTGGACCTGCATCAGCAACCGCACGTCCCTGGCAAGCATGGCCAGCATCACCAGGGGATGCACACCCCGCTCCATGAGTCGTCTGAAGGCTTTCAGCGCCCGACCCCGGTCTCCTTCCACCACGGCTTCGGTCAGCTCAAATATCCGTTCCTCCCGGGTCCAGGCGATGGCTGACTCCACGTCGGTCCTGTCGATCCGGGAACCTTCGTCACCGATGTAGGTTATCAGCTTGTCGATTTCGCCGAAAACATCGCCGTAATCAAGACCCGTAAGCCCGCCCAGGAGCGCCATTGCTTCGGGCGTCAGGGTTTTCCCCCGGTCCGCGAGGTATTCCCTGGCTCTTCGGAAGACCTGGTTTTTCTGGGCGGCCTCACTCTTTTCACGGGGAAAGTGCAGAACAGTTCCTTTTTCCGAGAGTATCCTGAAAAGCTTTTTTCTCTTGTCCACGGCCGTGGCCGTGAGAATCAGCGTCACTCCGGCGGGAAGACCTTCGTCGATCAGCCGCTCCAGGCGCTCGACGTCCCCCGTCTGGAGGGTGTTCCTGGTATCCAGAGCGAGGCAGAGAGCGATAACCTTTGGAAGCACCGAAGCATAATCGTTCACGGAGCTGCCGGCGAAAAGACGATCCCACTCGTCGTCCGGAACCTTCCGCCATCCTCCGTCGCGCAGGTCTTCCAGGGTCCATCCCGTGGGTTCAAGAAGATTCATGAAGGCCCGTGCCGCTGCGGGAGCATTGTCCTCGAGGAGAGTGAGAAAATCTTCCGGGAGTGACGGCTTGGACGGTTTGGACGCAAAGAGCGTCGTGTCCTGAATGACGATCACTTTTCTGCCCGGAACGAGGGGCACGGTGACAAGGGCCTCGCAGATACTGTCGACAGAAACGGCTTCACCTTCGAACCTGAAGCAGTTGAGGTCGTCGGCTCCTTCGGGCAGAAGCGCGTGTACGATGCGTCGGCGGGCTTCGACCAGGAGAAAGCGCTCCTCGCCGTAAAGGAGACAGGCGGAGAGTTCTCCTCCCCGTTTTATGGAGTCCAGGATAGGGTCAATCATTCCGCTCATGAGCCTTTTCTTTCGGGACGGACGGGGGTATCCGGATTTCACTCCGACGGCCGCGCGGCGGAGACGATCAGACGATAACGTATTTTTTGATTACCTTCACAACGTCGGCGGGATCGTCGATGACCTGGATCAGGTCGAAATCTTCCTTCAGAATCTTGTCATCTTTCAGCATGTGCTCCTTCATCCATTCCAGGAGCCCTTCCCAGTAGCCGCTTCCCATGAGAATGACGGGGAAACTTTTGATCCGTTTTGTCTGAATAAGAGTGAGAGCTTCAAAAAGCTCATCCATGGTCCCGTATCCCCCGGGAAGTATGACATAGGCCACGGCATACTTGACCAGCATGACCTTGCGGATGAAAAAATATTTGAAATCGAGTTCGATGTTGGCATAGGGGTTCGGTACCTGCTCAAAGGGGAGGCGAATGTTCAGTCCCACCGAAATGCCTCCGGCTTCGGCGGCACCTTTGTTGGCCGCTTCCATGATGCCCGGACCGCCGCCGGTGATGACGCTGAAGCCGCTTTTGACGAGCAGGCCGGCGAGCTTCTCCGCCGTCTGATAATATGTGTCATCGGGTCCGGTGCGGGCGGATCCGAAGATACTCACGGCCCGGGAGATGCCGGACAGCTCCTCGATGGCCTCGACGAACTCCGCCATGATCCGAAACAGCCGCCACGATTCTTCGATGCTGATCGCGTCGACGACATATTGCTTCTCTATCATGACCGCCTCCTCAGGATGGGGCGCTGCCCGCGCGTGACGGGGTATTCCTGTGTCCGGAGCCCGGAAAGGCTCTCACACAGTTCAGCGGCTTCGCCGTCTGGCTGCTTTCACCATTCTTCTGCGGGCCTCAAGGGCTTTTCTTTTTTTCTTTACCGAGGGCTTTTCATAGGCCCTCCGGAGTTTGAGTTCCTTGAAGAAACCGTTCTTGGACAGCTTGTTTTTCAGGATTTTCAAGGCCTTTTCAACGTCATTGTCGATTACGCGTACTTCCAAAGAGTATCCTCCTTTGTATGTGTTTGCCCCCGCGGGGCGGTTGTCGGCATCAGATACAAAAAAGGGGCAGAACGGCACACGCGTTCTCATGCGCCGTTTACCACCCCTGTTCTATAAACCCGTATCACTCTCCTTCGCTCGGGACAGCGCCCCTGTCGCTTACGGGCACTGCCCTTCCTCCGCTTCCGTGATTGACCCTTCCAGCGTTCTGCGGTCGATGCCGGGGGAGGACAATGTCTGAACTAGAAACCCCCTTTCGGGAAGAAAATTATATACACTATTTTTTCCCCCGGTACAACGAAAAAGTACTCGATCCGTTACAGGCGACCCTCTCGATTCCATCGCTCTGTCCGGTATTTACCCTCAAGAAGCTCCTGCTTCAATGATTCTTCGGTCGGTGTCAGCGCACCCGGCCGGAGCCTGATCTCCATGCGTTCCTCAAAACTTTCCCTGATGCAGCGGGCAAGGATTTCTTCTCCCGCGAAACGGCCTTCCTGCCGTCGAACGGACGTTACGGCCCGGTTCAGGTAATCGATCCACTCGTGTTCGTCGGGAGAGTTCTTCGACAGCACCCGCATGGTCATGGAGGGATCGAAATCAATCAGGATCGAACCGTGCTGAAGGAAACAGTCGTGAGCCCGTAACTGGGCGCTTCCGCATATCTTTGCCCCATGCACCAGGAGTTCATTGCGGAAAGGGACGGCAAAGCAACAACTTTTCAGGGGGTCCGTCCGTGAAGGATGCCGTCTCTCGGCCAGGCCGGCCCTGATGCCGATCTTTTCAAGGCCCCCGATAAGGCAGTCGGCAATTACCCGGTACGTTGTCACCACATCCGTCGTGAAGGGCGGCCATGACTGGGCGGCCACCACGGCGTAGGTGAGGTCCGCTTCATGGTAGACGGCCTTGCCTCCTGTGGGTCTCCGGACGATGTCGATGTCGTGCTCCAGGCAGAAGGGACGGTTGACGTCACTGTCGATGTCCTGCCCGTAGCCGATGGTGACCACCGGACGCCGCCATTGGTACAATCGCAGCGTCGGGGGACCTCCCCTGAGGATGGTTTCCCTGAGGACCGCCTCGTCAACGGCCATGTTCTCGCTGCCGTCAAGTTCTTCCAGGGGCAGCAATCTCCAGGACTCCACCGGCCGTTTATCTCCTCCCCAGGGCCTGGTCGACCAGCTCCTCGTAATCGTCGGCGTCAAGGAGGCTGTCAAGTTCACCGAGATCATCGATTTCAACAGAGATCAGCCATCCCGCGTCATAGACGTCACATTCCAGAACGCCCACATCGTCGAAGATATCTTCGTTGATGCCGATAATGTCGCCCGAAACGGGAGAAATCAGTTCTGCCGTCGTCTTGTCTGTCTCGATGACCCCGAAGGGTTCACCCTGCTTCACAGGCGAATCCACTGGATGAAGGTCGATGGAGAGGATTTCACCCAGACTTTCCTGAGCGAAATCGGTGATTCCGATGGTGACGATGGTGTCATCAACCCGAGCCCAGGTGTGATCCCGCGAGTACAGCAGATCGTCGGGATATGACATGCACTACCTCCTTGAAAACATCGGCGCTGAAAGCGGCCGGTCACCGGGACGGTTTGCCGTCCCCTTATCTACAGTATCAAAAGGTCCTTGGACATTTCGGTGATGCACTCACATCCGTCGGCGGTGACCAGGACCATGTCCTCGATTCGCACCCCGCAGACCCCGGGAATATAGATGCCTGGTTCAACAGTTACAACCATGCCTTCTTCGAGCCGCTGGTCGCTCGCGGCGGACAGCCGTGGAGCCTCGTGAACATCCAGGCCGATGCCGTGACCGGTGGCATGAACAAAATATCTGCCGAACCCGGCGTCGTCGATGTACGCGCGCGCCCGGGCATCGATGTCTTTACATAACACGCCGGGTTTGACGGCTTCAACGGCCCTGTCATGAGCTGACCGGACTGTATCATAGATTCTGCGCCGGTCATCGGTGACGAAGCCCAGGGCAATGGTGCAGGTTTCATCGGAGTGATAGCCTTCGTATATGGCCCCGTAATCGATGACGATGAAGTCCCCCGCTTCCATGCGACGCGAACCGGGACGCGCGTGGGGAAGCGCGCCGTTCGGTCCGGAGGCGACGATGGTGTCGAAGGAGGGCTTCTCGCTTCCTTCCATGACCAGATTCCAGTCCAGCAGGGCTGCGCACTCCCGTTCCTGCATGCCGGGCCTGATTGATTCGATCGTTTTCGTGAGGGCTCGGGCGGCCATGGCGGCGGCCGTCTTCAAACGCCCGATTTCTCCGGCATCCTTGCGGGATCTCATGCTATCGACGGTTCCGGAAAAAGAAACCAGCTCGATGCCGTCGGGTAATCCCCGGCTGAGTGCGAGGTACCGTTCATGGGTGAGGGCCGAAGCTTCAAAGCCGAGTTTTGAGATGGTTTCCCGGGACAGAAACTCCACAAGACCGCCCATCATATCTGTAACCTCTCTGATGTCGACTCCCGTCGTTTCCCGGCCCGCCTGAACCGTGTACCTGCCGTCCACCAGCAGGGTCATACCGTCCCCATGGGCCAGGAGAAGCCCCTCACTGCCTGAAAACCCGCAGAAATAGCGGATGTTCAAAAGATTTGTCAAGAGCATTCCGTCGATGGATTCGGCGTCCATGAAGGATCGAAGCCGTGCCGTACGATTCCTGTTCTCCAGGCGGGAAAGCCACCGTGAAAGTTCGCTGATGACACGGGCAGGCTGTTCTTCGGTCATGGGAAAATCTCCCCGGAAATTTCTCGCGGGCCGCTCCGTGGTCGGGAACACTCGCTTGTTGGTACGCCGGACGGAAAAACATTGACTCTGTTCCTGTCCTGATGCTACGTTTCTGAAACTTTAAAACTATTTTTTCACATCTTTCAACAAGAAAGTACCGAGCCGGATTGAATATTCGACTGTTGAAATATTTTTTTATTACGGCGCTCCTGCTGTCGAACATCCTGGCAACGAAGATAATCAACGTGGGCGGGCTTTTGCTGCCGGCCGCCATCATTCTCTACCCCCTGACGTTCCTCGTGACCGACGTGGTGGGGGAGGTGCAGGGGAAGAAGAGTGCTCAAAGCCTGGTCATGGCCGGCTTTTACATGTCGTTCTTTATGGTGCTGGCTCTTTGTATCGCCCGATGGCTTCCGGCGGCACCCTTCTGGGATCACGGGGAAGCCTGGGACGCCATCCTTGGGGCGACGCCGCGGATCGTCATGGCCTCCATGATCGCCTATCTGGTGTCCCAGACACATGACGTCTGGGCGTTCCACTGGTGGCGGGACAAAACGGAAGGCAGGCATCTGTGGCTGAGAAACACGGCGTCCACCGTGCTGTCCCAGGGGATCGACACGGTCCTCTTCATCACTATTGCCTTCGGCGGTCTCTATGCCTGGGCGGATATCGCCACCATGGTCGGGAGCCAGTACCTGGTCAAGGTGGTCATCGCCGTTCTGGACACGCCGCTGTGCTATTTGCTTGTGAGGTATTATGGAAACACTGGAGAACACATTCAAGGATCGTGACTACGAGGTTACCATGAGGTTCCCCGAGTTTACCTGCCTTTGTCCCATGACGTCCCAGCCGGACTTCGCCGAGATGGTCATCGAGTATGTGCCCGCCGACCGCCTTGTGGAGCTGAAATCCCTGAAATTCTATCTCAATGCCTACCGCGACAGGGGAATCTTCCATGAGGAAGCCGTCAACCGGATCATGCGGGATTTCGTCGAGGCCGTTGAGCCGAAACGGGCGGTCATCACGGGAACCTTCAACGTCAGGGGGGGAATCTACACTACGGTAAGGGTGGCCTATCCCTGAAGAACTCGTACAACGGCGAAAACATCCGATGTAAAACGGCTTCGTAAAATGGTGCCGGAGGCATGTCTCCGGCACGAGAACCGGATGCTTGATTGCGCTCTTTCCTTCATCACTGCGGCGTAGAGCACAGTACGCCTCATTCCTTAAGGATGTGCGCGCCGTACCGCAGGGAGCTTTTTACAAAGCCGTCATTGTTTGCGAGTGTTCCGCTCCGGCTTGCGTTCACACGTCAAGAACGTCCCCATAGTCAAAAAAACGGGAACGGATGATTATCCGTTCCCGCGTGCTTTTCCCGGTCGAGGGATGTTTTCAACTGCTTACGTCAATACGTCCAGGACATCCCCCGTTGATTGCTCATTCCCCGGTCAGCTTCCTCACTCCTGATTGTGTGAAACCGTTCCGGCTTCGTCAAGCGTATACATCCTTTCTGAGCCTGTATGCTGGGCTGTGATTTCAAGGTCGTTTAATGTACCCGCACATGTCGTCGTAACGGACGCTGTAGGAACGAAACCATACTCGGCAGTTGAAATGTCTGCAATGTCGTCAATTTCTCCGCCCGGGTTATCGCTGAAAAAGGCTTGGGAAGCCGTATAGGCGTTCTTCGCCGACGTGAGGGCCGACGCGTTAAAGCCCCTCACCCGGTACGCATTGAACTGCGGGATTGCGATTGCCGCGAGAATGCCGATGATGGCGATGACGATCATCAGCTCGATCAGGGTAAAACCCTTCTGACTTGTTTTCTTGTTGACTGCTTGCATCATGATGTTTTCCTCCTCGTTTGTTTTCTTTTTGTGATTGGGGGAGGGAATATCCCCGCTTCGCTACGGTACGGAAAGAGCAATTGTTGTGCCTGTCGTCGATGGTTCCGGGCCGTCCTCACGGCAACGCCAGCAATACCAATGGGATAGAGGGGTGTGAAATCGGCACACCCCTCCACAATGCCACCATGGAGGAGCCCCGATCCGTGATTTTTACGGATCGTACCCGTGATTTTCACGGATCACGAGGGGGTTGTTCCTTTCGTATGCTCCTGTGAATACTTTCACTCTTTGCCCCTTCCGGATGTCTTGCCTTGCTGATTTGATTCAACTATACTGACGTCAAAAAGGCTTACCCGGGTGTTGCGCGCCGGCTTCCCGTCGATACCCGGTGCGGTTTATGCTTCTTGACTGCAGGTGTGTGATATGGCGATACGAAGCGGCACAACAAACGAACAGTCCGGAACCGGAGGCTTCACGCTGATCGAGCTTCTTATTGTCATAGCCATCATGGGGATTATTGGAGGGATGGTGGTCTTCTCCTGGCAGCAGTACGTGCGTAACGTGAACCTCAAGACAGCGGGCGGGTCGTTGATGGCCGATATTTCTTTGAGCAGGCAGAGGGCCGTGGCGGAGGGGGTAAAATATTGCATGCAATTCGAGGAGGGATCCTCGACATATACCATCAACACCCCGTCCTGTGACGCTCCTGATCCAGCGGTGCAACGCGATCTGGCTTCAATTGACAGTGGATTGTCGGTGTCCACCACCACCTTTAATTCGGACCGTATCTATTTTCAACCTCGCGGAACGGTGAGTCCGGGTACGATTACCGTTAGGAACAGCCGCGATTCCAAGGCAACCATAACCATAAATATTACCGGAAGATCTCATGTGTTGTATTCCACGAAATAACAGGGGTCTGGGATTGCTGGAGGTGGTGATTGCCATTTTCATCGCCACGGTAGCCGTCATGGCCATCCTGGGACTGCAGCCGGCTGCCTGGAAAACGTCGGCACGGGCCGATTACATGGGGAGAGCGGCGGGTATTCTCCACCAGGAACTTCAGCGCCGGGAGCTCTGGATTATGAACCCCTGCAACGCGGTTACTCCGGGTACGACCCCGGCAGCGGTTCCGGTGAGCGGTCATACCACGGTCCTGCCGGGTGATACGGGTGATATGACTTTTAACGTAACCACCACAATTTCAAGCCTTGGAACGAAAATCTGGCGCGTCACGGTTACCGTCGCCTGGCCTGGTCACGATGGGATATCGGAGAGCATAATGGTTACAAGGCAGGAAAGTTTTCGATTTCCTTCGGGGTGTTCGGACCAATGAAACATGATCGCGGCTTTACACTTGTTGAGTTGCTGGTAACGATCGCGGTGATGATGATTCTTCTTACCGCCCTCTATGGAGCGGTGAATTCCGTACAGAAAAGTTCAACAGGAATTGAGCGTCGTGTAGACGCCCAGCAGGCGGTTAAGCCTGCCTTGGACCTGATGGCCATGGAAATAGCCATGGCTTCCTTCAACCCGAACTATACGCCCGATCTCTGGGTCAATCCTCCCGTGGGAGCAGGCGTCTGCGGAGACCCGTCATCAAACCAGGATTATCGCGGCATACAGGAAGCGACTGCCACGTCCATTACCGTTCAGATGGACATACGCGGGAGTGCCGACGGAAGTGCCGGGAACGGGGCGTTGGGAAACCCGAACGAGATGATCCGTTACAACTATGACGAAGCGAAGCAATTCATTACCCGGGCAACCAATTGCGGTTCCGGTCAGCCTTTTCTCGGCGCTTCGCCGGGAAATCACCGCGCCGTCAGGGTTATAAACGGGACACTGAACATCCCCCTATTCCGTTACTATGACGGCACGGGGATGGAAATCTCCGCGGGCAGTCTCCCGGGGACAATTCCGGACATCCGGCGCATCGAGATTGTTCTGGCGGTAGAAACGGAAGATATCGACCTCATCACGAGAAAGAGAAAACGCATGATTTATGCAACCAGCGTCATACCAAGAAACCATGCAATCATACCTTGAGGAGATACAAGAGGCGGGTTCTGAACGAGGCATCGCCCTGGTGACGGCAATCATCGCCTGTGCCATTCTGCTGGCACTGGGCTTGCTTGTCATACGGCTTTCCACGGGCGATCTCCAGGTCAGTGCCAGGGCGGTGTCCGACAAAAAAGCGCTGGCCGCCGCTGAATCGGGAATTCACCGGCTCATTCGGGGCTACGACCCGTCAGCCGGCAACGCCATAACATCGGGGACATTCAACGCCATTCAACACAGTGACGGGCTGTGGTACCTGCAGGCCGATCCCGACACGGACTCCACATCGATGTACCATCACGGCGATCCGGTAACGCCGCCTACGGGACATCCCTTTCTTCCCATGACAGGATACTCGATAGGCGGCGGACAATCGTGGGGGCAGCAACGCTTAAAGGTGACCGTCATCGGAAGGAGTACCGGTCATGACGCGAAGGCGGAGATCGAAATCGGCCTGGGATTTGGCCCCGTCGATATTTCAACCATTTCAAGGTAGGAAACTGTCATGAGACACATACGCAGCATATTCATCGCCTGCACCGTTACGGCACTTGTGGCCCTGGGGGCCCATACCCTGCAGGCGGCGCAGCCGGCAGAGGGAGAAGAGGCGCTCTTCACCAATTCGGTTTCACCGGATGCCCTCGTCGTTCTCGATCTTTCGGGGAGCATGCTCTGGACTCCGGGGGGAATACCCATGTACACCAGCACGTCCTACAGTTGCGGGAGCCAGAACGCTCCCTATTATGCGACCAGCGGATCGGGTCATGCCAGGCTCTGCAGGGCTTATCCCTTTTCAGGCTATTCGTACAGCGCCGCTCTGTATGATATGTACACGCCCACATGGTCAAACGCGGAATGTTCCGGACCGTTTTACTTTTCGTCCCGAGCGGGCTATAGCACCGATTGCACCCGTCTTGCCATCGCGAAACGCGCTTTGTTCAGCCTGCTGGACGACACCCGCGATGGAACGATAAATAACGCTGACGAGGGAAGCCTGGGGGTCCGTTTCGGCTACATGCAGTTCTATGATTGCAATGCCGGCTCCGAAACAGAAACCAGCTATACCAGCGGATGCATACAGATTCCGGGTTCAGGCGGCAACCGGCGCTACATTGGCTCCCGGTACAGCCAGATCTACTGCAACAGCAACACAAGCTGCAACATTTCCAGCACCGGCACCTATTCAATCGGAGCGGCGAAGGCTTGGGGCGGCACGCCTCTGGCGAACTCGCTGAACGTTGCCAAAATATACCTTGGCGCCCACAAGGCAGGCGACATAGCCGCCGAATGTCGACAAAAGTTCGTTATTCTTATTTCCGACGGCGCCGATACATTCGCCTGCAATGGAAACGGCCAGGAAGACCAGCCCGGCATGGACCGGCGGCGGAGGGAATCGGTGGCTCGGGCCAAGGCCCTCCACGACGACGGCTACAAGGTTTTCGTTATAGGATTCGGCGCCGACATGCCCGAGGTGGACCTCAATACTCTTAACTGGATGGCCTATTACGGGGGAACGGAAAATCCCAATGTGGAGAACATGGGCGACACAGGCGGATACGATCCTTCATTGTGGACGAGTTGCGGTCCCTCATCCACAGTAAACGATCCGGGGACAAAGAGCCTCCGGGGATACGCTTTTCTGGCTTCCAATGCTGCGCAGCTCACGGAAGCGCTCACAACCGCGATCAGCATTATCCGCCAGGCGAATTATTCTTTCTCCCAGTCTTCAGTTCAATCCGTACGTATAGCCGATGAGAACCACCTCTACGAAGGCTCCTTTGAGCCCGTGGACAACGATTCATTCTGGAAGGGGCACCTCAGGAAATATGAGATCAACGCCGATGGAACGGTAGGGAGCGTACTCTGGGACTCCGGCGAGATTCTCCAGTCCACGCCGGCTGCCGACAGGACTATTTTCACCGTCAAAGGGGGTACTCTGACGGGCTTTACTGCGGCCAACATCACCGCCGCCGATGTGGGCGTTACTACGGATGCTTTGCGGGACAGCGTGGTGGGCTACGTCCGGGGCGAGCAGACCTACAACCCCGAGCAGAACGCTCTGGGGCAGGTGTGGAAACTGGGCGACGTGTTTCGATCCACACCCATTACGGTAGGTACTCCTTCTCCTTTTTACGAAGACAAGCGTGACCTCAATAACCAGTGGGGGGCCCACCGAACCTCCCACCATCGAAGTTCCGTAGCGGGAAACCGGCTCATAGTCGCGGGAGCCAACGACGGCCAGTTCCACGCTTTTAAAACCGGAGACGGGACGGAAGCGTGGAGTTTTGTCCCCCCTAATTTTCTGACGAAGCTCAGACTCATGACCCATGGCAGCCACCCGACATCACTGTCCCATCAGTATTTTGTCGACGGTCCCGTCACCGTAGCCGATGTCTGGCTTGGTACGGGCGACGGAAGGGCGAAAACTGCCGATTGGAAAACAGTACTTATCTTTGGCCAGGGACGAGGAGCGGTGGATGTCTCCTGGAGCTCTTCCGCTTCATGTGATGCCGGTCTCAGTCCGATCTATTCGACGGATACGCCCTTCTACTGCGGTTTCTGGGCCTTCGACCTCAACGATTCACTTGATCCGGTCTTTATGTGGCGCTTCGATCCCGACGCCGCTCGAGCCCCTTATGTTGGGGATCCCTGGAGTAAAATGATGCCCGGCCGGGTCCGCTACAGGGAAGGCGGCCAGGAAGTCGAGAAATGGGTGGGTTTTGTGGGAGCCGGTTACAACGCGGGCAACTGCAAGGCCTCCGGGTGTGACCCGCGCGGGAAGGGTTTTTTCGTAGTCGATCTGAATGATGGTTCTATTCTCTGGAGCTACACCCGTTCGGATAACATCGGCATGGATTTCAGCCTTGCCGCCCCGCCGGCCATAGTGGACACAGACAATGACGGATTTATCGACACGGTCTACGTTGGAGACCTTGGGGCGAATATGTGGCGTTTCAAATTCTGCAGAGGTGTCGATATGCCGGATTGCTCCGCCAATGACTGGGCCGGAAGTATATTTTTCAATGCTTCGTCGGGTCAGATACGGCCGATTTATACCTCTGCCGCAGTGGCTCGGGACAGCACAGGCAACCTTTGGGTGTACTGGGGCACAGGGGATAAGACTGATCCCACTGCCGCAAACGCTCAGGAGCATTTTTACGGTGTCAAGGACAACGACCGGACCGGCACCTTCGCTATAAGCGATCTGGACAACATTACGCAGGCCTCCGGAACCTATAATCCAGGCCCGGGTAGACCGGGATACCGGATCCAGTTCGCGGGACAAGGGGAAAAACTGCTTGCCGACCCCACCGTTTTCGGCGGTATCGTTTATTTCACCACTTTTACCCCTGCTTATGGAGATAATCCCTGCGAGCAGGGTGGATCGGCGGAGCTCTATGCCGTTCAAGGGACGACCGGCGGCGGGGCTTTGAAGAAGGACGGCACACCGACGCGGAGTATGGCGGTAGGCGTGGGTATCCCTTCAGCCCCTGTCTTGTCCCTGAGTCCCGACGGCAGCGGCAGCCCTGATCTTTATGTTACTACAAGCGGCGGCGATGGCATGTCGGCCAGCACACAACGGGTGGATATAACCCCGCCCGGGGTCTCAAGTCGTACGAATATGCTTTACTGGTGGGACCGTCGGATACGGTGACGGACGACCGGACAGACTGAAGAATCGATAAGCCGCATGATGAAGCGCCGCCCCAGCCTTAAGGCCGGACCATCATCGGGGAAAGAGCATCCCCCGGGGATGAATTCAAGGACGCCCGATACTGATTCCCGGAAGAAGGCCGGGCTGAAATCCTTGATTTCTCGAACTCATGCAGCATTTGGGGGCCTGGCAATGCTTCTTGTTGCGCTAATGCTTTTCTCTTGGTCCTCATTCAGGACTTCCGACAAGCATCCTCCGGATTTTAGAGAGACTTCAGGCGGCAAGGTGACCGAAACAGGTGCCGCCGCCAGGGGCGACATGCGAGTGACGAATGCTTCGAAGGCTGATGACAGGATCATGATTCGACGGGTCCTTCTGACGCCTCCCACGCCTACAAAGCGGGATGTCCTGAAGGCCGTGGTTGTTCCCGCGGATGACGGCCCCAGTGGATTGCACTATTTGTATGAATGGAAAGTCAATTACCGGACCGTCAAGAAATCCGACGATAACAGCCTCGAACTGTTCCCCTTTCAGGTGAGGGATCTTGTTTCGGTTTCCGTTTTTCCCTACGATAAGGATCGGCAAGGCTTCTCCGTTGAAAGCCCCGTGGCGGCAATTCACAGCGAACCTCCAACGCTGAGTCTGGAGCCAGCCCGTCTGCCCATAAGGTCGGGAGAGTCGATCCCCCTGCGAATGGTCGGCGAGGATCCTGACGGTATGGACATAACCTTCAGCTTGGAGCAGCCGTTCGTAGAGGGAATGATAATTGACGAAAGGAGTGGTGAAATTATCTTTACGCCTTCGGAGGACCAAAAGGAGGGGACGATCTTTTTCGGAGCCGCCGTTGAGAATTCGGAAGGCACGAAGGTCACTAAAATATTTGAGCTTGAAATGACACTTGAATAAACCGCGAAGGAAGATCATATTCTTACGGTCTTTTTCCAGTGTCCATCATGATACAACCCGTTCGGTTCTGCCCGGATCGTATGATCTATCCATCGAGAATCACCGGTGTAATAAAAATAAGCAGTTCCATCTGTGACTTGCGGAATGAACGTTCCTTGAAAAGCCAGCCAAGGATGGGAATTTTCGACAGCCCCGGAATACCCGACCCGCCCTTCGTGTCTTCACTTTTGTAAATTCCTCCAATTACGATGGTGTCGCCGTCATTGATTATGACCTTGGATTGGACCTCGCTTGTCATTATGGGAGGGCCTACTATGCCTCCGTCTCCTGCCCTGGCCCAGTCGGCATATTTATTCTGTGCATTTATATCCAGGGAGAGCCTGCCCTCGGCGGTGATCTGCGGGGTGACATCGAGCGACAGTATGGCACGTATCGTTTTCGTCGTTAATTCGCCGTCCGCACCCGTTATCTGTACGTCGAATTCCTCCCCCTGGCTGATGGTGGCCTTAACCTTGTCAACCGTGGTTACTTTGGGCGATGATATGATTTTGCCGTCACCCACTTCCTCAAGGGCCTGCAGCTTTGCATCGAGAATCCAGCGTGATGAACCGGCGATGATACCCAGCGCGGGTGTCGTCGCGGCGGCCATGGAAGGGAAATTGACGGCGATATTACTGTTTGTCAGTCCTATATTATTCGGTAGTGTGGTCATGGATGTATTAAGTGACGGAGCTGAACTGCCGAAAAGTATGCCAAGGTCCTTGGTGTTCTCAGATCCCCCCCAGGTAGTCGTGGTTCCCGCGCCCCACCGGATGCCCAGTTCGCGGGAAAAGTTGGTGTTTACCTCGACAATCCGGGCTTCGATGGAAACCTGCCTGACTCGTCCCTCGGCAACTTTCTTTGCCAGACGCTGTCCTTCGGCTTCCTCCATTTTCTTCAAAGGCATGACGGTTATGACTCTGCCCCGGGTAGTCATGCCCAGTTCGTTCACCTCCAGTACTGTTTCCAGGGCCTGGTCCCAGGGAACGTTCCGCATATGAAGCGTCACCTTCTCTTTAAGATCGGAGGCGACGATATTATAGCCGCTCACTTCAGATATAAGCCGGAAAACGTTTTGTATATCCGTGTCCTGGACCACTATGGAAAGGCGTTCTCCCTTGAATTCAGGGGGATCCTCTTCGTGCAGCCGGAGGGCTTCACTTTCAAGGTGGGTCTTGATTGTATCGGTGCTCGGCAGGGGAAGGTTTCCTGATGCGATTGTTGACGATGATACGGGGGATGATGAGGTCATGCGGGCGGCCGTGTCAAAAGAAATTACCACTGTTGATCCCGAGCGGTGCATTCGGCAGGGAACTGTATCAGCAAGCTCCATGATAATGTCCAGGGAGGGACGGTCCAGGTCAATATGAGATTGAAGAGATACCTCCCGTATCTGTGTCAATTCCCCGGGAAGGTATCGCTCCGGGGTTCCCTCGTTCCTGACCGTGTCTTTTAATGTGAGGACGATAGTGTTTTCCGATAACTGTGACAGGTTCATCTCCTCAGGTATCCTCGTAAATACCATGGCGATGTCTTCCTTCCCCTCCCGTCGTTGAAAAAGGATGTCTTCAAGAAGGGCATAAGAAGAGCTGTCGTCATCGATTCCCTGTCCCATAACCGTATCACCGGAAAATCTGTCCAGTGATGGAGTGCCGATCGGACTTTGTTTCCCCGCGCAGCCCAGGAGGAACAGGATCCCGATCAGCGCCGCCAAGCCGCAAAAAATTCTGCTTCTTCGTTTCATAGCGTTCCTCTACGGTCGTTTCCTTCAACCCTGAGTATTGTCTGCTGTATTTTGATCTCACCGAAGGAATCGATTTTCTTTTCTTCGATTATAACCTGATCAGGAAGGATTTCCACGACCTTTCCTTCATCCATACCGACGGCTGTTCCTTTGTAGAGATCGTATGCCGTTCCTTTTGGGTCCTCCACGATTGCCAGTCTTCTGCCTCCGCCGATCACAATTCCCACTAATCGTATCTCTTGAATTGTGAGAAGCTCCAGAGGGGAGCGAAAAAACGGTCCCCCGAGGGGTTCCGACTCTTCGGTTCTTTGCGGTATCGTTCGTTCAGCCGGTGCCGGGACAGGGGCCATAAAGGGGAGAAAGGGGTCGACAGTAATGATACCAACGGAAGTATGTTCGTATCCCTGCTCCATCGCTCCTGTTTCCGCGACGCAAAGGGCCGGCCACAGCAGAACCAGGATGGTCACGATAATCGGCATGCAGATGTTCATCGTAACATCCATGGAGGATATTCTTTTATGATTCCTTTTGGGGGTCGTCATGGGTCATTTCCAGAAACATGTACGTTTTCATCAGGCACTCGGCATCGAGCAGTAAAGGCCCTCCGGCATCTTTAGGGGTGGGTCCCCGAATGACGGCATCGGCCACGTTAACGATACGGGGAAGCCGCGAGACAGTATCAAAAAAGGCCGCGATATCCCGGTAATTCCCGCGGACTGTCATTTTCACAGGCAACTCCGCGTAAAACTCCTGCGATATCGGATTGAGCGGTTCGAAGAGCAGGATATCCAGTTTTTCCGTTTGCGCCGCCCCTGAAAGGGCGCTCAGCAGACTCGGTATATCTTTCTGTTCCGGAAGCTTTGCCAGGGCTAGGCGCAGGTTTTCATTGATTTCTTCGATTTCCTTCCGGTGACGTTCAATCTGACGGGCGACGGCCTGTCTCTGGATGATCTGGCGGTCCAGGGTTTCAAGTGTTTCAGTGAGAGAAGCCTTTTTATCCAGCGCCGCCTGGAGAAAGAAAAAATAATAAAAATACCCCAGGAGGAGTACAAGAACCACACCGATCAGGATCTTGTATTTCATGGGGAGCGCTTTGATGTCGTCGGCGGTTATGGCCATGGGTTACCTCCGGATCGTCGATCCGGTCAGGGTGAAACTTTTGAGCTCCGTTCCGGCGTAGGGAACCTGCCGCACGGCCACTAGATCTACCGACAAGATTTCCGGCGATGCCGTCAGCCGTTCCATGAAGAGGGCGATGGTCCTGTTGTCTTTTGCCATCCCCTCGGTTCGAAGGTCCGTGCCTCTTTTGGATAGAAGGGTAAGCCACAGATCTCCTTCCGGGACGGTGAGGGAAAACTCTCTCAACAGAAGGTATCCCTCGTCACGATTTTTTTCGAGGCTGGTGATGACCTGGAGTTTCTTTTCCGCCAGGGCCTTGTCTTCCCGGTACTTGTCGATATCGCCGGTGAGTTTTTTCAGCCGGTCCAGTTCCGTGCGCGAGTCGGTGACCTGCCTTTCAAGGGCCGATATCGACAGGGTCATCCAGGTGTGGAAGCTTCCCACAACGAGTACCAGGATAACGAAGGAAGCGGCGAAGGTTATGAGCAGCTTGCGGGCCCTCAGTTTTGCCATCTCTTCACGATAGGGAATGAGATTGATCCTGATCATAGATCTTCCACGCTTCTGAGGGCAAGGCCCGTGGCTATGGGGACGATCGAGGCCATTTCCCGCATGTATTCACGGTTGAAGGTTTTCACGTCGTATGCCACGGCCTTGAACGGGTCCAGGGGTTCAACGTCGCAGCGCAGTCTCTGGGTCAGATCGTCCGTGATGCCCGGAAGGGATGACGCGCCTCCCGACAGGAAGACCGTGCTGATGAAGACCAGGCCCTGAGATGAGTTGAAGAAGTCAATGGATCGTTCTATTTCAGCCAGGACAGGATTTGCCAGCATGACCAGACTTTCTCCCCGCAGGCTTTCGTCGGGAAGGAAGCCGTCGCTTTCTCCGGCACGCCGGATCTTCCATGCCTCCGCCTCTTCAAAGGTGCCGCCGCGCCGTTCCTGAACGGCTTCGGTGACAAGGTCCCCACCCATGAGGATGTTTCTGGTAAAGACCGACTTTCCGCCCCTGACGATGTTGATGTTGGTCATGGCGGCGCCGATATGAACCAGGGCGAACACATCCTCTTCGGAAAAATCATAATTTTCTTCGTATGCCGTTTCCAGGGCAAAGGCATCCACATCCATCAGGACCAGCCGAAGGCCCGCGCTTTCGACGGCACTCCGATATTCCGCTATGACGTCGTGTTTGGCCGCCGCGATGATCACGTCGTTCTGTTCGGCGTTGTTCGCGTTTGCGCCGAGAACATGGATGTCGAAATAATAATCTTCAATGCTGTCGATGGGCAAGTAGTTTCGGGCCTCGTCCCGGATTATCCGGCGCAGTTCGTCTTCTGCCATCTCCCTGAAGGTTGCCTTGGTGATGATGACGGAATATCCGGACAGGGCCATGGCCGCCGTTTTTGTCTTGCAGCCCGATTCCTTGATCAGGTCTTTGATGCACTGCGTCACGGCGGAGCTGTTGTTCATGAGGCCCTTGCTGATGGTTCCCCGTTCAAGGGATTTCCGCGCGACGCGGGCGAGACGGTACCCGCCGTCGGTATGGATGATTTCAACCAGTTTTATGGAACTCGAACCGATATCGATGCCGACGATACCCTGTTTTTTCTTTCGTGACAGAAAATCAAGCTTCAGCTTCATGTGCCTTCCTTCAGAAGGTCCGGTGATTCACGGTTCCCTGAACCGGTATATGATCTCGCCTTCCCTGACCATGCCCAGGTCTCTCCGGGCAATCAGTTCCAGGTAGTCCCGATCGCTTCGCAAAAGGACTATGCGTTCGCGCAGTTGTTCGTTTTCCGCTGAAATTCGGCCGGTTTCGGTTTCGAGAAGAGAAAGCTTTTCCTTGATTTCAAAATATTCGACAAGTCCTCTGTCGCTGAACAGGATGAGGAGAACCATGGCGAAGAATCCCGCCACAAAATACCTGCCGATTTTCATGGCTTTCCACTCCGCTTCCGGTTCACAAGACCTTTGACTTGCATCATTTCGAGGAGCATCGCGACGAGAACTTGTTCCTTACAGTCGTCATCGGACAGGATTCCCCCCCACGGTCGAAATGACCCAATCGATAGGATTTCAAAGGTCTTTTCGTCGGGATGTGCCCTGAATGCTAAGAGATGTCTCCCGAGGGGAGCAGCCGTTGCGGTTCACCGAGGAAAAAGTTTCCCCTCTCGATCTCTTCTTTTAAAATATGACAAATTTCAAGTGCTTTATAGTAGCTGGACATGGGTGCCGTGTCAATTGTTTTTCCGTTGATACGGATGGTTCCGCTTCGCAATTCCTTATAACTCACTTCAGCGATACTTCGGGCGGAACCGCCGGGATAGTCGACACCGTAATCATAGACCTGGGCGAAGATATCCTCATCCTTCACGGCGGTGAATTGTGCCATGTCCTCGTTGAGAATCGGGATGGGAACGCCGATTCCCACATACAGCGAAACCCCGTAGCCCAGGACGCTGGCCCCCACGAGCCAGCGGTCACTCATCTCTTTCAGGTTTCCCACGACGGCGAGTGTTCCGGCCCCCTCGCGGGGGACGCCGTTTTCACCTCTCATGACACTCGTATTGTGTTGCGTTCCGTTCCAGGCGACGTATCCCCGGGCCCCTCCCAGGAACAGGGCGGTACCCACGCCGATGGTTCTGAAAAAGGGATCGTTCAGAAGGGGACTCAGCTGCCCCGACGTGGAGTAGTTCGCGTTGGCCATGTGGGGACGCAATACGCCCATGTAGGTGTAGATGGTCCGGTCCGACATGTTGACGGCGCAGTTATAGTTCTGATAGGCGTTTCTTGGATTGAAAAGGATGGCGTCCCTCAGATCCCTGAGGGTGATACTTTTTTCAAATTTTCGGGCCGGGTAGCAGTCGGTGCCGTAGCCTTCGATATGGACCTTGACGACATTGCCGGCCACCAGGTCCTCGATGACGTGCCCGCCGCCGTAATTGAATTCTCCCGGGTGGACGCTGTTGAGAGGATCACCCTCCACAACCGCCGTAGCTCCCAGGTAACAGTCAACGGCGGCGATGCCGGCATAGGCGGGAACGTTGTTGAGCCGGACTTTCGATGATTTGATTTTCGGCGAGGGGTGACCGAAATTCAGGAAGACTCCGGAAGAGCACATGATACCGAAGGTTCCCGTGGTTACCACGTCAACGGTCCGCGCCGCTTCGACGGCTCCCTTACGCTCAACGATGTCTATAATTTCTTCGGCCGTTACGACGACGACGGAGCCTTCCCGTATTTTGCGGTTAATCTCCTGGTAGGTTTTGGTAACGACGTGTTTTTTCATTGATAGCCCCTCGATCTTTCCTATGTGGGATATACCAAAGACCGGGAAAACTCAAGGAGAGAATAAGGGAGGCACGGTGGGTGAAAGCGGTGACTGCAGGACCTCACAGTCCCGTGTGGCCGAAGCCGCCGTCGCCGCGGGCCGTGGTGTCCAGTTCGGTCTCTTCGGTCCAGACGGCACGGACCACCTGCTGGACAACCATCTGGGCCACGCGGTCACCCCTGCGGACGAGGAACGGTTCATTTCCAAGGTTGATCATGATGAGGCATATCTCCCCGCGGTAATCGGCATCGATGGTCCCCGGGCTGTTCAGCAGCGTGACGCCGTGATTCACAGCCAGGCCGCTTCGGGGACGGATCTGCGCCTCGCAGCCCCGGGGGAGGGCCACGGAGATTCCCGTGGGAATCATCTTCCGTTCTCCGGGAAGGAGCTGTTCTTCCCGGAGAACGGCGGCGTAGAGATCCATGCCCGCCGCTCCGTCGGACATGTATCGGGGAAGGGGAAGGTCGGCCGTGTTGCCGACCCTCCGCAGAGGTATGCGCATCGACTGTCTCACCACGATTAATGGGGTCAGGGCAGTTCCTCGAGGGCGTCTTTCCGACTCAGCCGGACCTTGCCGTTTTTGTCGATATCGATCACCTTGACGGGAACGATGTCACCTTCCTTCAGTACGTCGGTAACCTTGGTCACCCGCCTGTTTTCAAGCTGTGAGATGTGTACGAGGCCGTCAAGACCGGGAATGATTTCCACGAAGGCGCCGAAATCAACGATTCTCTTGACCGTTCCCATATAGATTTTTCCGATCTCCGCCTCTTCCGTGAGGGCCCTGATCATGGCGATTGCCCGTTCCGACGCTTCCGGCTCGCTCGAAGCGATGCTCACGCTGCCGTCGTCTTCGACGTCGATGGAGCAGCCTGTCTCGCTGATGATGTGGCGGATATTTTTCCCGCCCGTTCCGATGACGTCACGGATGCGGTCGGGATTGATCTTGATGACGGTGATCCGCGGAGCGTAACGAGACATTTCGGGTCGCGGCTCCGAAAGGGTCTTCTCCATTTCTGAAAGGATGTGAAGCCGCCCCGCTTTTGCCTGTGACAAAGCCTGCCGCAGAATGTCCGCGGTGATGCCGTCGATCTTGATGTCCATCTGCATAGCCGTGATTCCCTTCCGGGTTCCGCAGACCTTGAAATCCATGTCGCCGGCGTGATCTTCATCGCCGAGGATATCGGACAGCATGGCTACCCGGTCACCTTCCTTGAGAAGACCCATGGCGATTCCCGCAACAAGAGTCTTTATGGGAACGCCGCCGTCAAGAAGCGACAGGGTTCCGCCGCAGACAGTGGCCATGGATGACGAGCCGTTGGAGGACATGATCTCGGAAACGATCCTGATGGTGTAGGGGAATTCCTCCGCTGACGGCATGACAGGAATCAGAGCGCGTCGGGCGAGAACGCCGTGTCCGATTTCACGGCGGCCGGGACCCCTCAGAAACCGCGCTTCACCGACGCAGTAGGGCGGAAAATTATAATGCAGCATGAAGGTGCGCAGTTCTTCTCCACCGATACCGTCCAGGCGCTGCTCGTCGGCCGAGGTTCCCAGGGTCATCATGGTCATCGCCTGGGTTTCCCCGCGGGTGAATATGGCCGATCCGTGGGTCCGGGGCAGAATTCCAACTTCACAGGTTATAGGACGTATTTCCTTGGGGGAACGTCCGTCGATCCTCACGTTCTCATCGAGAATCATGCTCCTGATGACGGCCTTTTCAAGCCCTTCAAGAACAGTTCCCACCTGGGACGCCATCAGGACGTCATCGGTCGCGAGTTCTTCTTTTACCGCCAGGCGGACGTCTCTGATCGCGGCGGAGCGTTGTGCCTTTGTCTTGATGCGGTATGCCGCCGAGAGACCTTCAAGGGCCCGTTCCTTGACTGAAACTACAAGTTCGTCGGGGATAAGGGGAACTTCAAAGGCCTGCTTTTCCTTGCCCACGGCGTCGCGCAGGCGGTCCTGAAGTTCAATGGCCGGCTTCAGTGAATCAAGGCCGAAGCTGATGGCTTCCAGAAGTGAGTCCTCATCCGCTTCCAGGGATCCTCCTTCAACCATGACAAGGTTGATGTCATATTCATCGCTGCCGGGAGAACGAGGGATTTTTCTGCCCACCAGGAAGAGATCGATGTCGCCGGCTTCCAGGTCTTCCGCCCTGGGATTGCAGATGAGCTGTCCATCCCGGCGGGCGATCCGGGCGCCGGCGATAGGACCGTCAAAGGGTATGTCCGACATGGTGAGGGCCGCCGATGCCCCGAGCATGGCGGCAATATCGGAGCCGTTGTCGCTGTCATAGGAAAGGACCGTGGCAATTATCTGGGTTTCGTAGCTCCAACCTCTGGGGAAAAGCGGGCGTATTGACCGGTCGATAAACCGGGAAGTGAGGGTTTCCTTTTCGTTTGGACGCCCTTCGCGCTTGAAGAATCCTCCGGGAATCTTGCCCGCCGCGGACGTCATTTCCTGGTAGTCAACGGTCAGGGGAAGAAAATCAATGCCCTCCCGTTTCGTCTTCTGGGAAACGGCAGTGACCAGAACAACGGTATCACCGTAACGGACGTAGGCGGACCCGTTGGCCTGACCCGCCACATAATTGGTTCTGATAGATATTTCCCTGCCCGCAAATTCTGCAGTAAACACGTTGTTCATTGTTTTCATTTCCTCCTTGAAATGATGAAGATTACCGTCTCAGGCCGAGTCGCTGGATAATGTCCCGGTAACGGTCTATCTGGGTATTTTTTAAGTAGTCCAGCAGGCGCCGCCGTTTTCCGACCAGCTTCAGCAGGCCCCGGCGGGAATGATGATCTTTTTTGTGTACCTTGAAGTGTTCCGTCAAGTATTCGATACGCGCGCTGAGCAGGGCGATCTGTACCTCGGGGGAACCCGTGTCATTGTCATGCTTTTTGTATGTGCTGATAATGTCCTTTTTCTTGCTTTCGTCTAACACCGTTATCACTCCTCTCTGTGTATATGAGTCATCCTCGTACTGTGTCAGTTAAAAACACGAACAAGCTTGAGTATCTGTTCCCGTGCCCCTGCCGTCTTCAGCGCTTCCGGAGACAGCATCATCCGCGCTACGGCAACCATCCGTCCGTCATCGCGTACCAGCCGGACCAGGTCTCCCCGGTCCACCGCCGGGATGGCCGCCTTCTTCAGAATGCCACCCTCCGGTTGATACCCTTCCCGAATTCTGCGGGCCAGTTCGTCGTCGACGGTTATGGCTCGGCAGGTGTCGAGCACCCGCTCAAGGGGGACCAGGTTGTCCCGCACCATACGGGCGCCCCCACCGTTGACCAGGTCATCCAGACGAAGAGCGTTCTTTTCACAGAACCGGCCGCTTCGGGTTCTCCTGAGACTCGCCAGGGCTGCTCCGCAGCCGAGACGGGCCCCCATGTCGTTGCACAGGGTCCGGATGTATGTCCCCTTCGAACAGGCCACCATAAACGTGACATAAGGCAGTGAAAATGACTCAATCTCGATGCCGTGAATGGTGATTTCCTTCACCGGAGTATCGAGGACAACCCCGTTTCTTGCCCAGCGATGGTGTGGCCTGCCCCGGTATTTCGCTGCTGAATAACGGGGAACTTTCTGCTCCATTCTTCCCACGAAGGCTCCGGCCGCCGATTCCAACGCCTGCCGCGTTACGTTTCCCGGGTCCCGCCCGGACAGGACGGTGCCTGTTATGTCTTGTGTGTCGGTGGTGATGCCCAGCATCATTGTGGCCCGGTATTCCTTGTCGTCCTCCGCGAGAAAAGGCGCCATTTTCGTTCCCTCATTGATGCAGAGGGGAAGTACTCCCGTTGCCAGGGGATCGAGCGTTCCCGTGTGTCCGATTTTTCGAATTCCCAGTATCTTTCGCAGGTCCCGTACGACATCGAAGGAGGTCTTGCCCGCCGGCTTGTCCACAACGACGATGCCGCTCATATCCGCCTTTCGTTCCTCGGTCCGCTCATGTCCGGTCATTCTCTCCGGCCTCCTCATCATCCAGATGGTCGGCCACAACGGCATCAACCCTGTTTCTCACATCTTCCAGACTTCCCGCAATCCTGCAGGCTGATGCGTTTCGGTGGCCTCCTCCCCCGAAGACCCGGGCCGCCCGTTCCACGTCCGCCGATCCCTTTGACCTGAAACTGACCTTCCAGGATCCGTCGACCATTTCGAAGTATGTCAGGGCTATGCGGATCCCTTCGATGGCCCGGACCTGATCGACGATGCCTTCGGCATGCTCGGGCAGGGCCCGCTCTTCTCTCATGGTGGCCTGGTCCAGGACCACGGAGCCGACCATTCCCCCATGGCTCAGGCGCAGGGTTCCCAAGGCCCGGGTCATGAGTCTCACGGCTGTAAGCGCCCGTGTCTCATAAATGTTTTCCGATACCTCCCGGGGATCAGCGCCGGCATCCACGAGCCGGGCGGCAAGGACGAAGGTGTCCCGGCCGGTGTTTGAATACCTGAAAGAGCCCGTGTCGGTGATCACCGCCGTGTAAATGTTCACGGCAACCTCTGTCGTCAGGGGAACACCCAGCCTGTCGATGATGCGCACCAGCAGTTCTCCCGTCGAACTGACCGTGGTGTCGATCAGGGAAAGGGGCCCCTCAGTATCGTTCGGACGATGGTGATCGATGATGATCAGCCTGTCCACGGACTTGATTTTTTCGGCTTCAGTCCCGATCCTCTCCGGTTCGTTACAGTCGAGCAGAACAACCGCGTCGAACCGGTCCACGGAACCGAGCGTGTGGGCAATCGCGCCGACTCCCGGAAGAAACCGGTATATGTCGGGTACTTTGTCCTGGCAGAAAACGAGAGCCTCCTTGCCCATGCCCCGAAGGACGTGGGAAAGGGCAAGAAGAGAGCCTATGGCGTCTCCGTCGGGACGCACATGAGACGCGAGCAGGAGCGACCGGGACTGGCGGATGGCATCGGCCACCCGATCCGCCGCGGGAGTCTCGATCCTGGTCAGAATCCGCTCTATGCGCGCCCCGTAGTCGAAGGATTCGTCGAAGGTGAATTCGATATTCGGCACGTACCGAAGCTTCAGGTGCTTTCCCAGTTCCCGCTTGAAAAAGCTCGTAGCCTTTTTAAGCCCCTCCGCCGTTTCCTTTGTGTAGCCTTCTTCTCCCATCCTGACAAAAAATATCCGGGCAAACCGCAGGTCGTCGGACATCTTTACGCCCGTTACGGTAAGATTCTGAATTCGGGGATCGGCGACGTCGCGAAGTATCAGACGCGACAGCTCCGCCTTTATGAGATCGGCTACCCGGTCTGCCCTCTTATGAGTCATCGAACTTACCTTCTCGAAGATAGACATCTTCGCCGTAATCGGACAGGGTGAGCAGTTCTTTTTTCGCGTCCACTATTTCAACCAGACGAAGGTCTTCCATATAATTCATGATGGTACTCATGGTGGAATCGATGTGCCCCCGTTCGTTTCCCACGACGGCAAAGCCCAGGGTGCATCGTTTCCAGTTGTCGTTATCGCCGACTTCCGCCATGGATATATTAAAGGTATTTCGAACACGGGCCGTCACTTTTCGTACCACGGCGCGCTTTTCCTTCAGCGACCGGCACTCGGGTATAAATAACTTGATTATGCCTGTTCCCACTACCACACTGAAACTCCTTCGGGTTCCCGGAGGTTCCTCGCGGGCCGCCGAACACTGCTCCGAATGTCGCCCCCGGGAGGGGCGTGCCATACGGAACGACCTGTTCTTCAGAGCAACGGCGCGGGGCTCGCCTCAACCCTTCGTTCCCTCGAGAGTCCGCTCAACTTTCCGTTTCGTGTAGGTTTCAACGATGTCCCCTACCCGTATGTCATCGAACCCGTCAACGCCGATGCCGCACTCATACCCCGACGCGACCTCTTTGACGTCGTCCTTGAATCGTTTCAGGGATAGGAACTTGCCGTTGTGTATGACAATCCCGTCCCTGATAAGCCGGAGAAGGGAGCTTCTCGCCAGTTTGCCGCTTGTGACATAACTGCCGGCTATGACACCCACCTTGGGGATCCTGAAGATTTCCCGTACCTCCGCGGTGCCTTCTCGCTCTTCTTCGTACAGGGGTTCCAGGAGACCTTCCATTGCGGCCCTGACTTCAGCGATGGCTTCGTATATGATTTCATAAAACTTGAGATCCACGCCTTCCTGTTCTGCCAGGTCAATAATGCGGGCGTCGGGACGGACCCGGTAGCCTATGATGACCGCCTCTGAAGCGGAGGCGAGCATGACGTCATTCTCGTTAATAGTTCCCACCGAGGCGTGAATAATGGAGAGCTTGATTTCATCTGTGCTGATTTTCTGCAGGGCTTCCGAAAGAGCCTCGATGGATCCCTGCACGTCGCCCTTGAGTACAACCCTGAGTTCCTTCGCCCCTTCTTTAATCCGCTCATAGAGCTGTTCCAGGGTGACCTTGGAGGTCATGGAAAGCTTTTTCTCCCGCTCCTTACGGGCCATGTACTCTCCTATTTCCCTGGCTTTCTTCTCATCCTCAACGCAGACGAAATCGATGCCCACGGAAGGAACTTTCGAGAAACCGATAACTTCGATGGGCGTCGAGGGGCCGGCCGATGAGACTCTTTTCCCCTGGTCGTCAATCATGGCCCGCACTTTTCCGTATTCTGTTCTTGAAACAAAGGCGTCTCCCTCGTGAAGCGTTCCCTCCTGTATGATGACCGTCGCCACGGGCCCCCGGCCCTTGTCGAGCTTGCTTTCGATGATGATGCCCTGGGCGGGCCTGTCGGGATCGGCCTTGAGTTCCAGAATGTCTGCCTGAAGCAGGATCAGTTCGAGCAGGTCGTCGATCCCTCGATTCTCCTTGGCTGAAACATCCGCGAATATGGTGTCGCCGCCCCAGTCTTCCGGGACCAGACCGTGCTGGGACAATTGAGTCCGGATCCTTTCCCTGTCGGCTCCGGGTTTGTCGATTTTGTTGACGGCCACGATAATGGGAACACCGGCGGCACGAGAGTGGTTGATGGCCTCCACGGTCTGGTCCATGACCCCGTCGTCGGCCGCGACAACAAGAACCACGATGTCGGTTACTTTGGCGCCTCTGGCACGCATGGTGGTAAAGGCTTCATGGCCCGGCGTATCAAGGAAAACAATGTCCCGGTCGTTGATATGAACGTGGTAGGCGCCGATGGCCTGGGTGATTCCCCCCGTTTCGTCGTCAATGACGTTGGTCTTCCGGATAACGTCCAGGAGGGATGTTTTACCGTGATCCACATGTCCCATGACGGTTACCACCGGGGCCCGGGGACGGAGCTTCTCGGGCGTGGCTTCTGTCTTGGGGATAACCTCATCGTATTCGAAAGTCACCGTTTCCACCTGGTATCCGAACTCACCGGCCACCAGCGTCGCCACGTCGGCGTCGATGGACTGGTTTATGGTTACCATCATGCCCATGCCCATGAGCTTCGAGATCACCTCGTTTGTTTTTACACCCATTCTCTTTGCCAGATCGCCGACCTGGATAGCTTCGTCCACCTTTATCCGCCTTTTAATCGCTTTGGGCGTGGTGATTTCCGTTTTTTTGGGGACGACGGCAACCGGCTTTCTCTGTGCCTTCCAGGCAACGACCGCTTCGGGGTCCCGTTCCTTCCTGCCACGCCGTTCCTTTCGTTCCACGATCTGTTTGACAAAGGCCTTCTTGCGGGCGGGCACTTCCTCCACGGGGACGGGAACGGGCCGCTTCCTCTTTTTCGCTTCCGGGACGGCGTCCTCGGCGGCTGTGGCCGGTTTTTCTTTCTCCTCCAGTTCTTTCTCCGCCTCGGGAGGGATCGGAATCACGTCCGCCTCCGGCTGAACCGGTGACTTGTCGGCGACTTTATCGCGTTTGACTTCTTTCGGTTTTTCAGGCGCTCGCCGTTCTTCTTCCGCCGGTGCCGAAGGCTCGGGTGCCGTGGGTTCCGGTGCCGCAAGTTCAACTGCCGCAGGTTCAGGCGTCGCGGCTTCAGAGGCTTTGCTGTCCTCCGGCGTTTCTTCCACGACGGGTGGCGCCGGCTTTTCTTTCCGAACTGCTCTTCGGCGAATAACCGTTGATTTTACACGCTTTTCTACAACTTTGTCAGGTTCGCCCAAGGCAAATTCCCGCTTGGCACGATCGACGTCACTCTTTTCGAGAGTACTGGAATGAGACTTCACGGCTATGCCGATTTTTTCCAGGCGAGCGATGAGTTCTTTCGTTTCGATGGCGAGTTCTTTTGCAAGGTCGTACACTCTTTTTTTGGGCATGCTTGAAACTCCTGCTTATACGCCGGGTGCTTTCGCGGAGCATCCTCTATTGAGCGGGCGCGTCTTTATTGATCTCTTCCCTGTCTTCATCCGGTTCCGGTTCTGGTTCAGTTACAGTGCGTGCTCCGGCATCGATGTGCTCATGCTCCTGTTCGGCTTCCTCCTCCTCGTCGGCTCCATCGAACCGTGAGGCCTGGGCGATCCATGAGGCCGCTTTGTCTCTGGTTACTTTGAGGGCGGTTCCGAGCACCTCGGGATCGGCCGAGGTTATCATGGGAATTGTCTTGAATCCCTGGTTGAAGAGCATCTCCGCGGTTGTGGCGTCCACACCGGGGATTCTCTGGAGCGCCTTGATCGCCTCTTCTCTCTGGGCGTCCACGGACGAGCCGCTCTTAACGTCTATCTTCCAGCCCGTCAGGCGTGCCGCCAGTCGCACGTTCTGCCCGTTCTTGCCGATGGCCAGAGAAAGCTGATCGTCGGGGACGATGACTTCGATTGACCGTCCCTCCTCGTCGATGAAAACACGGTCAACCTTTGCCGGTGAAAGGGCGCTGCAGACATAGGAAACAGGATTGTCGGCGTAGGGGACGATATCGATCTTTTCTCCCCGCAGTTCCTGGACAACCCCCTGGACCCGCGATCCGCGCATGCCCACGCAGGCACCCACGGGATCGATATCGCGGTCCTTTGTTCTGACGGCAATTTTTGTTCGGTGGCCCGGTTCCCGTGCCACGTTGACAATTTCGATAAAACCCTCCGATATTTCCGGGACTTCAAGTTCAAAGAGGCACTTGATAAAAGCGGGGTGTGTTCGCGACAGGATGATCTGGGGACCCTTCGATATATGTTTGACATCCACGATATAGGCCCTGATGCGCTCACCCCGCTTGAAGGTCTCCCGGTAAATCTGTTCAGATGTCGGAATGATTCCCTCCGCCCTTCCGAGATTCACGATGATGTTTCCGCCTTCAAAGCGTTGCACGGAACCGTTTGCCAGTTCTCCCTTGCGATCCTTGAATTCTTCATAGATGATATCCCGCTCGGCATCCTTGACTTTCTGTATTATAATCTGTTTTGCGGCCTGCACGCCAATGCGCCCGAAGGTATTGGTTTCGATTTTCATGCCCAGACTGTCTCCGAGCTCCGCGCCCTCGTCAAGGGCGGCCCGGGCTTCCTCCAGCGATACCTGCATGTCCGGATGGATTACCTCGTTGACCACCGTCTTGAACTGAAAGACTTCGACTTCACCTATTTCTTCGTTGTAGGCGGCTTCCAGTTCCAGATCCTGTCCCATTTTCTTTTTTGCGGCCGTCAAAACCGCCGTTTCAAGGGCATCGACAATGATGTCGCGGTCGAGTCCCTTTTCTTTGCCAAGCTGATCAATAAGACGTTTCAGATCTGGTCCCATTGAATTATTCCTCCACCTTGTTCACAATTCATACTTGAGATTCGCCCTGTCGATGATACTGCGCGGTATGCGGCAGTGCTTTCCTTCCACGTCGACCACCACGATCCCGGTATTCCCGTCGGTGATGTAATCCACAAGGCATCCCGTGAAATTTTTTCGTCCGTCGATGCTCTCCCTGGTTCTGATTTTTATGGTTTTTCCCCGAAAGGCGAGAAAGTCCTTATCCCGGCTGAGGGGACGATCGAGGCCGGGCGACGAAACTTCGAGGTCGTAGGGACCGGGAGGTATGTCGTATACGGAAAGTACATCTCCTATTTCATGACTTACCCGTGCGCAATCATCAACGGTGACACCGCTGCCGCTGTCGATATAGATCCGTACCAGCCATCGCGCTTTTCCGCGTCTGCACTCAACGAGAACGAGTTCAAGGTCTTCGGCCTCGATGATCGGTTCGATCATCTTCCGGATCCGCACCTCGTATGATCCACGCTCCATGGTCGCTGTAACCGTAAATGAAAAAAGTGGGCGGGGCCCACTTTAAGTCAAGTGAATTTCTTTCGAAATCCCTATCATAAAGCAACTGTCATTGCAATGAAAAAATGGAGCGGGCGATGGGGCTCGAACCCACGACGTCCAGCTTGGGAAGCTGACATTCTACCACTGAATTACGCCCGCCTGAACCTCCCCGCGGCAATAACAGTTCATAACGGAGGATGAGACTCTCATCAAAGGGATGAATTTGTCAAGATAAATCCGAGGACGGCACGGGCCGCCTTATCGTCCGAGTCTTCGTTTCACCGACGACGCGTGCGCGTCCAGCCCCTCCAGGAGCGCGAAGCGGACGGCGGCGTCCCCGATTTCCTCAAGGGATCGGGGCGTTAAGGAAACCAGGCTGGTCCTCTTGACGAAATCATACACACCCAGAGGTGACGCGAATCGCGCCGTTCCAGCCGTGGGCAGGATGTGATTGGGGCCCGCCATGTAGTCGCCTACCGCTTCAGGGGTGTTGTGTCCCAGAAAAACCGCGGAGGCGTTTACAACGGCGTCGAGCAGCTTCCGCGGTTCGGCCACCATCAGTTCCAGGTGTTCCGGAGCGAAACGGTTCGCGATCGCCACGGCTTCGTCGATGTCGCCGGTGACGATGATCCTGCCGAATCGTTCCAGGGAGACGGCGGCAATCGACTTTCGGGACAGTAGTTTCAACTGGCGGGTCACCTCGGTGACGACTTCGACGGCGAGGGCTTCATCGGGTGTCAGGAGGATTGATGATGCCTGCTCGTCATGCTCCGCCTGGGAGAGGAGGTCGGCGGCGACCAGTTCGGGCGATGCCGATCCGTCGGCGATGATCAGGATCTCACTGGGGCCGGCTATCATGTCGATGCCCACGGTGCCGAAAACGAGGCGCTTCGCCGTCGCGACGTAGATGTTCCCGGGGCCCACGATCTTGTCGACGGCGGGGATCGATTCAGTTCCATAGGCGAGGGCCGCGATGGCCTGGGCGCCGCCGACGCGGTAGATGCGATCGATTCCGGCGATGTGTGCCGCCGCCAGTATCAGCGGATTGACGACACCCTTCCTCGCGGGCGTGACGAGAAACAGTTCCCGAACTCCGGCTATGCGGGCGGGTATCGCCGCCATGAGAACCGTCGAGGGGTAGGGGGCGAGTCCCCCGGGGGCATAGACGCCAACCCGTTGCAGGGGGCGGACTATCTGCCCCAGCTCCGTTCCCGTATCATCGGTGGTAAACCATGACTCAACCTTCTGCATGCGGTGAAACCGTTCTATGCGATTCGCTGAAAGTGTAAGGGCAGCCAGGTCGGCGGGGTCGATCACGGGAAGGGCCTCTTCGATTTCTTCAGGCCGTACCCGCACAGTACCGGCGTCAAGGGTGCTGTCGTCAAAGTGCCGGGTGTATTCGAAAAGCGCCTCGTCACCCCGGGTGGCTACGTCCCTGACGATTTTCTCGACATCACGGAGTACTGTTTCATCTGTCGGTTCCCCCCGCTTCAGCAGGCGGCGCAGTTCCGCTTCAAATGTTTCGGACCGGGACCTGATAATTTTCATCCTATTCCCTGACCCTCCTGATGTTCGCTCCGAGGCGGGACAATTTTTTTTCGATGCGCTCATACCCTCGATCGATATGATAGACTCGGGACAGTTCTGTTTTTCCCTCCGCCACGAGACCCGCCAGCACCAGCGACGCGGAAGCCCGCAGGTCGGTCGCCATGACGGGGGCCCCCCTGAGCCGCTCCACACCGCTCACGATAGCCTGATTGTTGTCGATTACAATGTCGGCGCCCATCCTCATCAGTTCGTTTACATGCATGAACCTGTTTTCAAAAACCGTTTCCCGGATCACGCTGATGCCGTTGCCCACGGACATGAGAGCCATCATCTGGGCCTGCAGGTCCGTGGGAAACCCCGGATAGGGGAGTGTCGTGAGGTCTACGCTCTCGATGGAGCGTCTCACGGAGACTCTCGCTTCATCTTCGCCGGTCTCGATGGTTACGCCCGCTTCCCGCAACTTGGCCATGAGGGCCTCCAGATGCTTCGGTTCACACCCCTTGAGCAGGACATCGCCTCCGGTGATGGCCGCCGCGATCATGAAGGTGCCCGCCTCGACGCGGTCGGCTATGATACGGTCCTCCACCCCATGAAGCAACGAGACTCCTTCTATGGTGATGACATCCGTTCCCGCTCCCCTGACCCTGGCTCCCATGCCGTTGAGAACCCGGGCGAGATTCTCCACCTCCGGTTCCTTGGCCGCGTTTTCGAGTACCGTCGTTCCCCGGGCGAGGGTTGCTGCCATCATGATATTTTCAGTTCCCGTCACGGTTGAGGTATCAAAAAAAATCGTCGCGCCCGTAAGGCCCTTCGTCGTCGCCACCACGTAACCGTCATGAAGGTCGATGTCGGCTCCCATGGCCCGGAGGGCTTTCAGATGGAGGTTTACGGGACGGGCCCCGATGGCGCACCCCCCGGGAAGTGACACTCGGGCTTTTCCCGTTCTGGCCAGCAGGGGGCCGAGGACAAGGATTGAGGCCCGCATGGTTTTTACCAGGTCGTAGGAGGCTTCGCAATTCTCTATCTTCCGTGCCTGTATTCGAAAGGATTCCTCGTCTTTTTCGATCTCTGCCCCCAGGCCGGCGAGCAGTTTGCCGATCGTGTGGACGTCGACGAGGTCGGGTACGTTATAAAAGGTGCAGCGTTCCTCTGTCAAAAGGGATGACGCCAGTATGGGGAGGGCCGCGTTCTTTGCGCCGCTGATGGGGACATCGCCCGTCAGCCGTTCACCTCCCTGGATAATGATCCTGCCCATTGTGATACCGCCCTGCTTTTTTTCTGCCCGCCATGACACGGTCCCGGCCCGTCATGTCGCGTCTGGAATGAATCCGGTCGTACAGTCCCGAGTCCTCAAACAGTTCATCCACCTGCCGTCGCTGCCCGTCACCGATTTCCATGATCAGCCATCCGCCGTCGATGAGAAAGAGGTGCGCCTCGTCTATGAGCCGCTTGTGAAACCCGGTACCCTCGGGACCGGCCACGAGCGCTTCTCTGGGTTCAAAATCCCGCACCCCCCGGGGCAGTGACTGCCAGGCATTGTCCGCTATATAGGGAGGGTTGGAGCAGACTATATCAAATTTTTCTTCCAGGGGGCCAAATAAATCACCGCAAAGGAACATGATTCGATCGTCCACGCCGTGCTTCCGGGCATTGTTGATAGCCAGGGCAAGTGCCGCCTCCGACGTGTCGGTGGCGACGATGATTCTGCCGGGTGCTTCACGGGCAAGGGCGATTCCTATGGCCCCGCTTCCCGTACCGATTTCGAGGATTTTCCCTTCCGGGGGAGGAATGCCGTTCAGGAGTTCCAGCGTTTCTTCCACCACCGTTTCCGTGTCCGGCCGTGGAATGAGGACGTCGTTGGAAACAGTCATGGAGAGGGACCAGAATTCCTTTTCCCCGACGATATAGGCTACGGGTTCCCCTTTCGATCTGCGCGCCAGGGCCCGGCCGAACCGTTCCCGTTCATCATCGGTGAGAAAACGTTCTGAATGGGCATGGAGACTGATTCTTCCGACATCGAGGCACCAGCCGAGAAGTACCTCCCCGTCGAGTCGGGCTGAGGGCGAACCGCTTTCTCGTAATAAAGCTTCGGCATTGCGGAGCGTGCTTTTTACATTCATGGAGGATTCCGTACCGGGGCAACAGAAAGGACCGGTCGCCGGGGCAGTCCCCGGCCCGGACTTATTCCGTTTTCAGCGCCGCGGCCTGGTAGTGAGTGGCCAGGGCATCGACAAGAGGCTCCAGGTCGCCGTTCAGAACGTCGATCAGGTTGTAAAGAGTCAACCCTATACGATGGTCCGTGATCCGTCCCTGGGGGAAGTTATAGGTTCGGATCCGCTGGCTCCGGTCTCCGCTTCCCACTTGCAGCTTCCTGCTTTCTGAAATGGCGGCGTTCTGTTCTTCCTCCATGCGGTCCAGCAGCCGTGCCCGGAGGACCTTCAAGGCCTTTGCCTTGTTTTTGTGTTGTGATTTTTCATCCTGGCAGGTGACGACAAGTCCCGTGGGGATATGGGTTATCCTCACCGCGGAGTCCGTTGTATTGACGCTCTGCCCCCCGTGGCCCGTTGAACGGTAGACGTCAATTCTCAGGTCGTTCGGGTCGATGGTGACTTCAACGTCTTCCGCTTCAGGCAGAACAGCCACGGTGACGGCCGATGTGTGAATTCTTCCCTGGGCTTCCGTGACGGGAACCCTCTGAACCCGATGGACGCCGCTTTCGTATTTCAGGCGGCCATAGGCGTACTGCCCTTCGACAAGCATCACTACTTCCTTGAAGCCACCCATCCCGCTCGATGTGCCGGTGCTGATCACGTCGATCTTCCAGCCGGACCGCTCGGCATAGATGGCGTACATGCGGAACAGATCGGCCGCGAAGAGAGACGCTTCCTCACCGCCTGTACCGGCCCTGATTTCCAGGAAGACGTTCCGGTCATCGTTCGGGTCCCGGGGGACAATGAGTGTCTTGAGACGCGCTTCCAGGGTATCGAGTTGTTCCTCCAGGGCGTCGATTTCCGCGCCGGCGAGTTCCCGCATCTCGCGGTCGCCGTCTTGCAACAGCAATCGGTTCTCCTCGAGCTGGTTCTTTGTTTTTTCGTAGTCCCGCCAGGTATCTACGAGCGGCGAGATGTCGGCGTGCTCTTTCGCGTATTTCTGATACTCGGCGTAATTCTTCACCACCGCCGCGTCGCTCAGAAGATGTTCGAGCTCGTTGTGTCGCTTCTCAATGTCCTTCAGTTTCGAGAACATGTAAACGGCTCACCGTCCTTTGGCGGTCCTGGGGGAAATGAATGGTTTTGACGGCAGGGGGGATCAGCGGTATTCCTCTGTGACGGCCGGGGATGTCCGGGGTAATGCGGGTTATTTTTCTTTGGTGATGCCGGCATATTTCTTTTTGAATTTTTCGACTCTTCCGGCGGTATCGATTATCTTCTGCTTTCCCGTCATAAACGGGTGACAGTTGGAGCATATTTCAACTTTGATGTCCGGCTTCGTCGACCTGGTTTCAAACACGTTGCCGCATACGCAGGAGACCGTCGCTTTATCATAATCGGGATGAATGCCTTTTTTCATGGGGCGCGTTTCCTTTATTGAATTCTGGACAAGATCGTATAGGGTACTTTTCAGTAAAATGCAAGAGGGATTATAAACCTACTGGTTCATGGACAGGAAAAAGTCCTGGTTCGTTTCAGTTCTCCTGATCTTGTCGATGATGAATTCCATGGCGTCCACGGCATTCATCTCCTGCAGGAGCCGCCGCAGGATCCACACCCGGTTGAGGTTTTCCTTGGGAATGAGAAGCTCTTCCTTCCGCGTGCCGGAGCGGACGAGGTCGAAGGCGGGGAACACCCTTCGATCGGCGATTTTCCGGTCCAGATGAAGTTCCATGTTGCCCGTTCCTTTGAATTCTTCGAAGATGACTTCATCCATTCGGCTTCCCGTGTCGATGAGGGCCGTCGAGATGATGGTAAGACTTCCGCCGCCTTCGATGTTTCGTGCGGCGCCGAAAAACCGTTTCGGCTTGTGGAGGGCATTGGAATCGACGCCTCCCGACAGAATTTTTCCGCTGGGGGGAACGACGGTATTGTAGGCGCGGGCAAGCCTGGTGATGCTGTCCAGGAGAATGACCACGTCCCGGTTGTGTTCGACGAGGCGTTTCGCCTTTTCGATTACCATTTCGGCGACCTGAACATGGCGTACGGGTGTTTCGTCAAAGGTGGACGAGATGACTTCGCCGTCAACGCTTCTTTCCATGTCCGTTACTTCTTCGGGGCGTTCGTCAATGAGCAGAACCATGAGAACGACCTCTTTGTGGTTCGATGTGATACTGTTGGCTATGTCCTGCAGAAGGACCGTCTTGCCCGCCCTGGGCGGTGACACGATAAGTCCCCGCTGGCCCTTTCCTATGGGAGTGAAAATATCCATGATCCTGGTGGAGTAGTTCTCGGGATCTGATTCCAGATTGAATTTCTCCTCCGGATAGAGGGGCGTGAGATTGTCAAAGAGGATTTTGTCCCTGGCTGCCTCGGGAGTTTCGTAATTAACCATTCCGACCTTGAGCAGAGCGAAATATTTTTCCCCTTCCTTGGGGGGGCGTATTTCCCCGGAAATGGTGTCGCCCGTCCTGAGGCCGAACCGCCGTATCTGTGAAGGTGAGATGTATATGTCGTCTGGTCCGGGAAGATAATTGTAATCGGGTGACCGGAGAAAACCGAAACCGTCGGGGAGCGTCTCGAGGACGCCTTCCCCGGAAATAGAGCCGTTTTTTTCGGACTGGTACTGGAGAATGGCGAACATCAGATCCTGCCGGCGCAGGCTGCTCGCATCGGGAACATTGAGTTCCTTGGCGAGAACGTTCAGCTCCCCAATGGACTGCTTTTTCAATTCAGCAATATTCATGCTCTTCCCCTCGGGATACGTAGTTTTCATAACGATGGCGCGGAGAGCCGAAGCGCCCCCGCCGGCATAATCACAGGTTATGACAGGATAACCGTTATTGTTTAATTTCAGAGATCCATTGATGAACCGGGATATGGAGGTATACCTGTCGATACGGTGTGTGTGACAAACCTTCTTGGCGATGAGAATTCCGGAACTGCTTGAGCTGCATCAAGCACCTTTGTTCTCAGGCACAGACTGCTGAACTGTATTCGAAACGCAACAAGAATCCTGCAAAGACCCTCTGATGGTACTCACTTGTTTCGGAACGTACGAATTGCTTTACAGGAAAGGATATAGGATCCAAGTCTTTTTCAAGGTAAAGGACTATATATAATACTGTGGTGCGTGTCAAGATAAATCGTCAGATAAATCGTTTAGAGCAACATAATGCCGCTCACCTGCCGTCCCGCCCCGGTGCCTTCAGCCCGCCGGGAGTGGAAAAGGTCCCTTCGGCATGCCGTGCAGAGCGGGATCGTGATAATGTTGCCGGCGGAAAGACCCGCATCCAGCAGCTGATGCCGATTGGCTCCCGGCAGGTCAAGCATCCGCCGTCCCCCTGACGATGCGTCACTGAACACGGCGTTGCGCCGGACCCGGGAACCCATTGCTTCATAGACGTCATTGCCCACTTCGTAGCAGCAGGGACCGATGGCCGGGCCGATGACGGCAATGATATCCGACGGCCCGCAGGAAAAACGATCCACAAAGAGGGCGATGGCCTGTGCCGCTATGCCCAGGGCTGTTCCTTTCCATCCGGCGTGGATCGCTCCGACAACCCGCCGCGCGGGATCAGCGAGCAGCAGGGGGATGCAATCGGCGGTCCTGATACCGACAGCGCACCGGGGCCTGTTTGTCACAAAACCGTCGCAGGCTGCGCCCGGAGGCATGTACCGGGATGACGGGTCTTTCGCGTCCAGCAGGGTGATATGATTGCCGTGAACCTGCGTGCCTGTCAGAAAAGAATCCGTCCGGATTCCAAAAAGGTCGGCCATGGGCCTCTCATCGTTCGTTCCGGTTTCCCTGGTACCGAAGGCGTGAATCATTCCTTCCTGCCGACGGAGGAGAGAGGCCGAGAGGTACGTCGATGACCGATGTTTTTCAAGAGTGAACATTGTCTGTTCCGCCGGTGAGTTTTTCCAGTTCGCTCAGAAGAAGGGTCATGTCTTCGGGCAGGGGGGCGGTAAACTCCATGTGTTTCTTCCGCAGGGGATGATACAGTCCCAGCGCCGCAGCGTGCAGGGCCTGCCGGTTCATCGCCTTCAGGGCTTTCTGCAATCCACCCTGTCGCAGGGCGTGAATCCCTCCGGACCGGCTTCCGTAGACGGCGTCGCCGAGTACCGGGTGCCCGATATCCTTCAGATGAACACGTATCTGGTGTGTCCTGCCCGTTTCGATACGTACGTCCAGAAGAGACGCCACCCTGCCGAATGCCCGTGAAAGGTTCCACCGGGTCACGGCCTGTCGCCCACGATCGGTGGAAGTTGTCATTTTTTTCCTGTTCGTTCTGTGCCGTCCGATAGGGGCTTCGATGACGCCTTCAGCCCGGGGCATGGCGCCTGCCACGACAGCCTTGTAGAGTCTGGTTACCTGACGGTTCTTGAACTGACGGGCAAGGGACCGGTGTACATCGTCGTTTTTGGCGGCCACCATGATGCCCGAGGTGTTCTTGTCCAGGCGATGTACAATACCTTGGCGGAGGGAGCCTCCGACTCCGGACAGGTCGCGGCAGTGAAACAGCAACGCGTTGACCAGGGTCCCCCGGTCATTGCCCGCGCCGGGATGGACCACGAGTCCCGGCGGCTTGTCGATGACGATGATGGATTCGTCTTCAAACACGACGGAAAGGGGAATATCCTCGGCCTCGACGTTCCAGGCTCGGGGAGTCGTGTCCCTGAAGACAATCCTGTCCCCCGGTCGCAGGGTGAGGCCCGCCTTGGCCGGTCCATCATTGACGCAGACCCGGCCCTCCCCGATGGCTCGTTTGATCTGTGACCGGGACAGATCGGGATACCGTGAGGCCAGGACAACATCGAGCCGTTTCCCCCGGTCGTCGGGAGAGGCGATGTAGAGGTCGGTCAGGTCGCTGTCGAAGCTCATGGCTATGTTGACTTCCGGTCAGGGTCCGGTTGTACGGTGACAGGCACGCGTGCGCAGGCATTCCGTTTGTGTACGAGGTACCGCTGAAGATTTGCGCGGCCCGTAGTTATTCAGATTTCAGGCGTGTTTCGAGGGGTTCTCCGGGGGGTTCCGGGTGTCGCGCCCGGCAGGCCGGGCCACCAGGCATCAGAGTCCCCGAATCCTTCAATCGTTTGTCGTCCTGGGATCCCGCAGCCTGTCCGCTTCCCTCTCGCCTGCCCCTGGTTTTCTTCAGCCTGCGGCGATGTGACGAAAAACCCTTTCAATGATGTCAACCTCGTCGTCCGCCAGGGCTCGTGCGTCGAGGACGACCTTCTCATCCTGAATCCTTCCGATGACCGGGGGATCGCCCCGCCGGAGCCGTCGTTCCATCTCGTGGGCTGTCAGGTGCCCGGCCTGTACCGTCACAACCCTGGTGGGAAATTCCTGGGTGGGGAGGGACCCTCCCCCGGCAAAGGATACATCGGGTCCCGTGGTGAAGGAAAAACGACTGTCCCCGATTCCTGCCAGGCGCCGGAAAAGCTCTTCGGCCCGATGGTGAACGGAATCGACAGGTTCCGTCATGAACCGGAGAACGGGGATATGGTCTTCGGGGTTCTTTGAGAACAGGTACTGCGCGAGCGTTGCCTCCAGGGCGCCCAGGGTGAGTTTGTCTATCCTCAAGGCCCGGTTCAAGGGGTTTTTTCGAATTTTTTCCATAACCGGCCGTCGTCCCAGGATGATTCCCGCCTGGGGACCTCCCAGGAGCTTGTCTCCGCTGAAGGTGATCACGTCGGCGCCGCTTTTCACCGCGTCCTGGACCGTCGGTTCCCGGCCAAGGCCGAATCGGCCGAGGTCGAGCAGGCAGCCGCTTCCCAAATCGTTCATCAGGGGAATGCCGTGACGGCGACCCAATTCCACCAGGACGGCGGGCTCAACTTCACCGGTGAAGCCCACGGTCCTGAAGTTGCTCGTGTGGACCTTGAGGATCATTCCCGTTGTTTCAGGATCGATGGCGTTTTCGTAATCATAAAGATGGGTCCGGTTCGTGCTTCCCACCTCCCGAAGGAGGGCGCCGCTTTTTTCCATTACTTCCGGAATACGGAATTCACCGCCGATTTCAATCAGCTCACCCCGGGAAACGATTGCCTCCTTGCCGAAGGACAGCGAATTGAGGACCAGCAGAACCGCCGCGGCGTTGTTGTTTACCACGATGGCTTCTTCCGCTCCCGTGAGGACGCGCAGGATTTCGCTGACGTGATCGTAGCGGAGGCCTCGTCTGCCCGTGGACAGGTCAAACTCGAGGTTCGAATAGCCGCGGCTTATCGAGACGATTTCTTCGAGGGCCTCCCGGCAGAGGGGGGCCCGTCCGAGGTTGGTGTGAAGCAATATGCCCGTGGCGTTGATGACCCGGCGGATGCTTGGTTCCCTGAGTGAACGGATCCGCTCTTCCGCCATGGCGACGGCCCTGTCGACGCCCGGCCTTTTGTCCATCACGCCCGCGCTGTCAAAAATTTCCCGGCGCATCCCGTCGACGGCATGTCGGCAGGCATCAACCAGAAGGGATCTGGGAAGAGTTGCCGCGTCATCATTCTTTTCCAGAAGGGCGAGAATCTCGTCGATTTTCGGCAGTTCCTTCAGCAGCAGTCGCTGTGCGTCATCCATGGCACACCTCCCGGGTTGCCTCTTCCCTGCAGTAATCTCTGAAATTGTTCACCGCCGTAAAAAACTCCCGCATGAGGACCACCCAGTAATAACGTCCACGACGGGTCGGCACCAGCGCTCCTTTACGGTAGCGAAGCCCGCCGGCCAGGGCGAAGGGGATGATGCTCGCCGCCAGGGGAACAAGGGCCCTCTTCCCGTGGCGGCTGAGTGTCGGGCCGAGATCGAGGCGCCCCCCGAAGAGCCGCATGATGAGTTCATAGCGGACCAGGTCGTCCCTGCCGAAAGTTCGTGACGCCATGAGGGGGAGATGTCCTTTTTCCAGGTGGTGAATGTAGGCGACGATGTCAAAGGTGTTGGCATAGCACCGGCCTTGCAGGTAGCCAATGGAGCCGCTTCCCAGTCCCGCGTACTCGGTGTAGTCGACAATATACTCATCGATCATGGACTTTTTTCTCGAAAAACACCAGGCCGATGAAAAGCCGTATTCACCTCTGAGTCCTTCCACAATGATGTCATAAAACCGCATTTCCCTGCCGAAGGGCACCTCTCCGAGTGTCCGGGCCACGGCGCGGCGGGTCGAGTCGGAGACCATCAGGGGGTACCAGGTAATCTGGTCGATCCTGCTGTCCAGAAGCATTGCAATGTCGCGCCGCAGCGATGCTTCCTCCTGGCGGGGGAAATTAAAGATCATGTCGGCGTTGAGAGTGTCGAACCGTCCGGAGGCAGTGTTCAGCCGTTCCATTATTTCTCTGCCGGAACCATACTTGTCGTACCGTCCCATGGCCTTGAGAAGGGTGTCGTCGAAACTCTGGATGCCGACAGAAAGACGGTTCACGCCGGCCCGGCGCAGGTGGGAGATGTTTTCAGCCGTCAGATGATTGGGGTTGGTTTCAACAGATATTTCAGCGATGGAAAAGAGCTCCCGGGCCAGAGAAAGCGTCTCAAGCAGTTCCTCCATGATGATCGTCGGCGTGCCGCCGCCCGCGTAGAGGGCCCTGAAGTCGTAATGCAAATCCCGGTAGAGCCGCAGTTCCTTCCTGAGGGCCGTGAAATACCGGCGGCAAAGCCCCTCGTCGAAGGCGACCCGGTTGAAGGAACAGTAGGGGCAGAGCTTCTCGCAGAAGGGAACGTGGACATAGAGGAGACGGTCAAGGCCGTCACCATCCAGAAATGGGAGAACGGGGGTCTCACCGCTGGTGAAGGTCATGGCCCGGGCGAACTCCCTCCGGGCAACGCGTGCCACGAGCGTGTCGATTGACGGTAATGAATATAGCGGGGCCAACAGCTGATCCTCATTTTTCTTGTATGGCCGTCTCTGTTGCCGGCACCAGGGAAAACTAGCAGGATTCATGGTAATATTCAACTCCATTGAAATACGGTCCTGATAGTGTTATAGATTCGAAAAAATACTGGTGGAACGACCCAGATGAAACCGGATGAACGAACATGGGCCCTGTGGGGAAACGACGGGATCAATGAGGAAGAGGCGGAGTTGCTGAGGGCTGTCGCCGCGGAACTGCCCATCCCCCTTGATGAGGAAGCCGGGCGGGACGTGGAAACTCTCGTTGATGCCTTTATCAGGCGAAACGACGCGGTGGGTCTCGCGGCGCCCCAGATAGGGATCAGTAAGCGCGTCATCGTATTCAGAAGCAAAAAATTCGGAGAAAAAACACCCCTGCAGAAGGACGGTGGTGATTATGAAGTCCTTGTCAATCCGAGAATCACCCAGTACCAGGGAGACGAGGAACAGGACAGTGAGGGGTGCCTGTCCTGTCCCGACATAAACGCCGACGTGGTCCGATGGACGGAGATCAAAGTTCGGGCCTTCGACCGCGATGGAAACAAGATCAGCAGGCGGTACACGGGATACCTGGCCCGGGTGGTTCAGCACGAGATGGACCACCTGGACGGCATGCTGATTGTCGACAGAGCGGAAACCGTTTATTATCCCAGGGAGAAAAAGGTTTTTTTTGACAGGGTATTCGGAAAACAACCCTTCGCGGAAATCGGCGACACATAAAAGGACGTACGGTATGGCGCCCGAGTTTACCCCTCGCATCATGGAAAACTACGCCGATGTTCTCATCTGGGCCATGCAGACGGCACGGACGGAAAAGTTCAGAAGCGCGGACATTGTCCTGGTCCGTTTTGACTACCCGGCTCTTGAACTGGCCGAAATTCTCTACGAAAAATTGATTGATCGACGTATGCAGGTCCTGGTCCGCATGACGCCGACAGCCCGGATGGAGCAGAGCTTTTTCGGCAAGGCCGTGAATCGCCAGCTCACCTTTCTCCCGCCCGGTGACGCGACATTGATGGAAGCATTGAACGGAAGCATCTACCTGCACGCTCCCCAGTCGCTCACCCATCTGGAGCATGTGGATCCACGGAAGATAGGCGTGGCCATGGCGGCACGGAAGGAGCTCAGGGATATCCTGGTACGGCGTGAAGAGCAGGGGCTCTTCGGCTGGACGCTCTGTTCCTTTCCCACGCCGGAACCGGCCAGGCAGGCACGATTGACGGAACGACAATATGCGCGACAGATAATCCGGGCATGTTTTCTCGATCATGATGATCCTCCGGCACAGTGGAAGCGGGTCTTCAGGGAGGCCGGCCATATCAAACGGTGGCTCAACGCCATGGATGTCAGATCTTTTCACGTAGAGTCCGCCGGAATCGATCTCACCATAACACGGGGGGAGCGAAGAAAATGGATCGGGGTTTCCGGGCACAACATCCCGAGTTTTGAACTCTTCCTGTCGCCCGACTGGAGAGGAACCCGGGGCGTCTTTTTCGCCGACCAGCCCTCATTCCGCAGTGGAAACTATATCAGCGGAGCCCGCCTTGTTTTTGAGAAGGGCATCGTGAAGTCCGCCTCGGCCGATGAAGGCGAAGCCTTTCTCGAGAAACAGATTTCCGTGGATCCCGGGGCAAAGAGGGTCGGCGAATTTTCACTGACGGACCGGCGCTTTTCTGTCATTGACACCTTTATGGCCAACACCCTCTTTGACGAAAATTACGGGGGTCGTCACGGAAACTGTCATATCGCTCTGGGGTCGTCCTACTCCGACACCTATGACGGCGATCCGGCGGAACTCACCAGGGAAAGAAAAAAAGCCCTGGGGTTCAATGAATCGTCACTCCACTGGGATCTCGTCAACAGGGAGGAAAAAACCGTCACAGCCCGCCTTGCCTCGGGCAAGCGCGTTGTCATATACGAACAAGGAGCTTTCACGCTGTGATTTTTTTGCGGCGATAAAGTCCGACACCGCCTCTGGCAGGCTCCCTGAATATCGGTTCGACCTGCCCTGTCAAAGCTTGTATTGACGCCCTCCTTTTTTTTGTTATACTGAATCAAATGCTGACAGGTACGCGGAATTTCATGACATGCGGCCCGTTGCCTGTCCCCGGAATTATCCACGGGCGGCCTGAATCTCACGCATTGAATGGGGGGAATCATATAACCACCTTCTTTTCGGAGGAGCCGCATGGAAAAGGCGAAAAAGCGGGACGGCGAGCAGGCGGAAGACCGGGGTATAGATATGTCCGGTCGACGGATCATACACCGGGGCCGGCGCGAGAGCGATCAAATCCTGGCGATGATAATGGAAGGAACACCCATTCCAACCTTTGTCATCGACAAGAACCACCGGATTATCTACTGGAACAAAGCGATGGAAGCGCTGACCGGTATCCCGGCGGATGATTTGATTGCCGGGGAGGGAAATCCCTGGACATCCTTCTACGATGAAAAGAGGCCAAGCCTGGCTGATATTCTGGTCAGCGGTTCCCGGGAGACCGTAAAACGCTGGTATCCCGATCAGTTGAAACAATCTGATGTTATTCGGGGCGCCTGCGAAGTAACGGATTTTTTCCCGACCCTGGGAGATAGCGGAATGTGGCTGCGGTGTACCGCGGCCCTCCTGCGATGGCCCACGGGAGAGATTTTTGGGGCCATAGAAACCCTGGAGGATGTTACCGACCGGTTTCACAGTGAAGAGGAATTGAGAAAAAGTGAGGCCTTCCTCGCGTCAGTCCTGCAGGGTTCATCGATTCCCACCTTTGTTATCGACAGGGATCACCGGATTACCTACTGGAACCAGGCTCTCGAGGGACTCAGCCAGATCACGGCACGCGATGTCATAGGAACAAGCGATCACTGGAAGGCCTTTTATGACCATGAACGTCCCTGCATGGCCGACCTCCTTCTGGATGAACGAACCGGCGATCTGAATGAATGGTATGGTGAAACCTTTTCCAAGTCAGCGCTCATAGATGATGCCTACGAGGCGACAACCTTTTTCCCCGCTCTGGGAGAACGGGGCAGGTGGCTTCGTTTTACAGCCGCGATTCTAAGGGATTCGGACGGGACGGTGCTGGGGGCCTTGGAGACACTGGAGGATGTGACGCCACGAATTCTTGCCGAAGAAGCCCTTAAGGCAAGTGAGAAAAAATATAAAAACCTCAGCATAACCGATGGATTGACCAAGCTTTTCAACGGGCGCCACTTCTACCGGCAGATGCATCGGGAAATGGAGCGGGCAGGCCGATATCTGCACGACCTTTCCATCCTGTTTTTCGATATTGACGATTTCAAGAAGTACAACGACACCTTCGGCCATCTCGAAGGTGACGAAGTGCTGGTTCGGCTTGCCGATGTCACCCGCCGATGCCTGCGAAAAACCGATTCTGCCTATCGTTTCGGCGGCGAAGAGTTCACGGCCGTCCTCCCGGAAACGGACGGTCCGGCCGCGGTTGCCATCGCCGAACGAATCAGGCAGGAGTTCAAGCGTGAACAGTTCAATCCGGGATTCGGCGAACCCATACAGGTGACGGTGAGCATAGGCGTGGTCCAGTATTCCGGGAGAGAGTCGCTGCCGGACATTATCCGGCGGGCCGACATGAACATGTACCAGGCCAAGGCACAGGGGAAAGACCGGGTGTTTTTCAAATAACCGGCTGCTGCAAAGTCCCGGACCCGCGGACGTGTGCCGTGTAAAAACGCATCCCCGGCAGCGAACCCGGCGCGTGAAAGCCGGTTCACAGTGTCTCGGGGAGCCGTAAAGCGTGACACGGTGCGTGTGCCGTGTAAAAACGCATCCCCGGCAGCGAACCCGGCGCGTGAAAGCCGGTTCACAGTGTCCCGGGGAGCCGTAAGGCGTGACACGGTGCGTGTCGCCCTAGAGCCGCTGCCGCAGTTTCTTTACCAGATCGGCGAGAATGTCGTCGACCTGCCTCCTCATGTCGATCATCTGGTGTCTCATTCTCAATATGATGTCAACGCCGGGAAGGTTCACGTCCAGTTCATCCATGAGTATTTTCGTGATGCGGAGTAGCTCCATTTCTTCCGGGGAATAGAGTTTTTCACCGTCCTCCTTCCGGTGCCGGGGACAGACGATTTCTTCCTCCTCGAGAATCGCCAGCAGGTGCTGCTGTATTTTGAAGATTTCGATGACTTCGGAGCGCGTCCAGAATTCTTTGGCCATATCTCACAACCTGATATTTTTTCGAATGTCGTCGCGGTAATACCGGTCCATGGCTCTGGCGGCGGCGCGCATTTCTTCATCGCCGGCCTCGGGAAGCTTCACGACCAGCTTCACCAGGAGGTCTCCCGGGGATTTTGTCCTGGGGTTCACCACCCCCTTGCCCCTCAATCTCAACACCGTCCCGTTCTGGCTGCCCGGGGGAATCTTCAGGTTCACGTCACCGTTCACCGTGGGGACCGTTATCGATCCACCGGCCAGGGCCTCACCGATGGAAACGGGGATGTCCATGTAAACATCGTTGCCCTTGCGCGACAGAAAGGGGTGGGGAGTGACGTGGACGACGAGATACAGGTCCCCCGGGGAACCTCCTCCCATTCCCGGGCCTCCCTTCCCGGCAACCCGCACCCGTGATCCTTCATCGACACCGGGTGGGATGGTGACCCGGAGGGTTTCGGTCTCCTGTGTCTGTCCCGATCCCTTGCAGGATCGGCAGGGAGTCCCTGTCCGTCCGTGACCGCCGCAGTTCGGGCATGCCTGGGTAAAATTGATCGGCCCTTCGGCTACGTTGAGCCGTCCCGAACCGCCGCAGGTTTCACAGGGAATCAGCGCGGTTCCCGGCTCGGTGCCTGAACCACCGCAGCCGACGCAGGATTGAGGACGGCGTAACGATATGTCCGTCTTCAGGCCGCGCAGCGCGGACAGAAAATCGATGGTTATATCGTATTCAACATCCTGGCCCTTCATTTTCCGGGACCGTCCGGATGAACGATCCGTTGAGGAGAACCCGAACAGATCACCGAAAAGATCCTCGTAGCTCTGGTAACGGCCGAAATCATGGCCCTGCCGTGCGCCGCTCCGCTCCGCCCCGGCGGACTGCCACTGCCGGTACTGACGCATTTTCTCGGCATCGAAACCCGATTGCAGGCTCTCCTCGCCGAACTCGTCGTAGAGTTTGCGTTTCTCGGCCGTTCCCAGGCACTCATAGGCCCGGGAAACATCCTTGAATTTCCGCTCGGCCTCCTTGTCCCCGGGATTCAGGTCGGGGTGCAGCTTTCGGGCAAGCTTCCGGTATGCCTTCTTGATGTCGGCCTCGGAAGCGTCCTTTTTTACACCGAGAGTCGAATACAAATCCTTCGCCATAGTAGTCACTCAGTTGTCGGAATGATTTCAGCGTCCGTCTTCGTTGTATCTGAACCGGAACCCGCCGGTATCCGGTTCATCTTCAGGTAAGATAATCATTGGCCGCCGGAAAGCAAATGTTGGATACATCTGCTTCATTGACGGAAAGGCAGTTATCCGCTATCCTGAAGAGCGTCCGCCCTGTGCCATGCCGCTTTTGGAAAATCCGGACTTTTTACGGGACCATCGATGATGAATAGGGAAAGATTTCTCGTCGCTTCGCTCCTCGAAATGACGGACTTCTGCCTGCTCCTCGACATGACGGGATACTGAATGCTCTTCGACATGATGGAATGTTACATGCACCCTGCAATGACGGGATTTCACATGCTTCCCGGAGTGACGCAATGAAAGCTTTGGCAATCACGAACAGGAGAATCTGATGGAACCGATCCACTTTGCTTCTGTACTCGATCTGGCGGCACGCATCCGGTCAGGGGAGCTCTCTCCCCTGGAACTTATGGAGGTGACGCTCCGGCGCATCGATGAAATCAATCCGATACTCAACGCTTTTGTCTCAATCTGCCATGACAGGGCTTTGGCCGAGGCCCGGAAAGCCACGGAAGCCATTGCTTCGGGAAGCGTCCCCGGCCCTCTGGCGGGCATTCCCCTGGCTGTCAAGGATCTGGAAGATGTGGGAGGCATGATTACGACCTTCGGTTCGGTGCCCTTCAGGGACAACATGGCTGACAGGGACTCCATACAGGTGGAACGCCTTCGAAAGGCCGGCGCCATTGTTGTAGGTAAAACCAACACGCCCGAATTCGGATTCACGGGGTTTACCAGGAATCGCCTTTTCGGAACAACCCGGAACCCCTGGAATCTGGAGCGAACCCCCGGAGGTTCAAGCGGGGGCTCGGCGGCGGCCGTGGCCGGCGGTATGGTTCCCATGGCAACCGGGTCAGACGGCGGCGGTTCGATCCGTATTCCCGCAACGTATTCGGGGTGCTTCGGGTTGAAAACATCCGTCGGCAGGATCCCCTGGGGGCCGGTCCCTCTTCTTCCCCTCACGGGAATCGTCGTTCATGGTCCCATGACGCGGACCGTGGGGGACGCGGCTCTGTACCTTGACTGCGTTACAGGGTCCCACCCGGCGGCCCCCGATTCCCTGCCCCGTCCGGCTGCATCCTATCTTGCCGAACTGGACAATCTTCCGGAGAAACTGAACATAGCCTTCAGCCCGACGCTTGGATACGCCACGGTGCAGCCGGATGTCATGAGCCGTGTTGAAGAAGCGGTGCGGGCATTCGAGGCCATGGGACACCTGGTGGAACTCCTGGAGGAGCCCATGCCGAAGGTGGACAGTGTCTGGAACAGGCTTTTCAGTGTCGATATATACGGAAGTCTGCAGAAGGTGATCGCGCTTAACAGGAAGCAGATAAACCGGACCATAGTGGCGAGTCTGGAGGCCGCACGAGACCTCACCATCGATGAGGTACTCCGGGCCCAGGCGGTCAGGACCGAGCAGAACCGGTGGTTGTGGCGTCTTTTTGACCGCTTCGATCTGCTCATGACGCCCGCCATGCCCACGGAAGCCTTCGTGGCCGAAGGTCCCCCGCCTTCGGAAATCAATGGGAAGCCGGTTGACGTGCTTGACGTGGCTGCCTTCACGTACCCGTTTAATATTTCGGGACATCCGGCGGCTTCTGTGCCGGCGGGGTTCACGGAAAGCGGTATGCCCGTCGGGCTTCAGATCGTCGGTCCCCGGCACCGGGACGACCTGGTCCTGCAGGCCTCACGGGCCTTTGAGAAGGCCAGACCCTGGCAGGGAGTGTATCCGCCCCTCGGATAAGAAACGTACCTTCGCGGCCGGTGGCGACGCTCTCGCGCAAAGTCGGAAGACGTCCGCGGGCTTTTACGAAACCGTCAGTGTCAGATACGCTCAACCTGGAAGCTTTCGAGCTTGATGGCCACTGAGCGCTGCAGAAGATCGATGGAGACCACAAAAAGGTTTTTTTTATAGTCTGTCTGCTGGACCACACCCTCGATGCCCGCGAAAGGCCCGTTCATGATCCGCGCCCGCTCGCCCACACGGGGGTAGAGGCAAGACAGTATCTCCACCCTGGAATGCACCAGGCGCATGATGGCTTCGATCTGGCTGTCGGGAATGGCCGTGGGTTCCTGTCCTGCAGGTTTCCCCAGTATTCTCACCACGCCCGGGGTTTTGAGAACGGGCAGGCGGGTCTCGGCACTCGTATCCGGCAGATCCACGAAGAGATAGCCGCTGAACATGGGCACGTGGATCTTCTTTTTCCGGTCCTTCCTGCGGCTCCACACTTCTATTTTCGGCAGAAACGATTCAACGTTACGCTGTTGGAGGCCTTGGAACACCCTGTTTTCGTAGCGGCTTTTTGTATAGATGGCATACCAGGCCACGGTACCCCCTCAATACTTCGGTCGGGCGTCGATAATAATATCACTGTCTCTGCGCATAATCCGCTCAATCTTCAATCCGACGGACTGATCGACGGCGGTTTTCCCCAGGTCCCCTACGGCATCGATGCCCCGGCCCAGGATCCGCGGCGCTGTTATTACAACGACACGGTCGGCACAGCCCTGCCTGAGGCAGGAGGTAATGATCCCGGCACCGCCCTCGACGAGGACCGATGACAGGCCTCGCTTCCCCAACTCCCTGAAGGCCTCTTTCATGTCGAGTAAGCCCTCTTTTTCCTCTTCGATGACGATGGTCTCGATGCCCGCGCCCCGAAACAGTTCCTGCTTCCGCAGGTCACGGCGGGACGACGTAAGGACAATGGTCCGGGCCGTATCCTGGTCCTTGAGTATCCGGGATTCCAGGGGGATAGTCAACATCGAGTCCACCACCACCCGCAGAGGGGTGCGGCCGCGAACCAGGCGAACGGTCAGTTCCGGGTCATCGGCGAGAACCGTTCCTGCCCCCACGAGAATGACATCGTGCCGGCTTCTTAAGCGATGGGCGAATCTCCGTGATTCCGGGGAGCTGATCCACCTGGAGTCACCGGATATCGCGGCGATCCTGCCGTCCAGGGTCTGGGCGTACTTGAGCGTCACAAAGGGTGTGCCCCGTTCCATGAAGGTGAAAAACACCTCGTTGAGCCGGCGGCATTCCTTTTCCAGGACACCCGTTACCGTCGGTATCCCCGCTGCCTCAAGGGCGGCGATGCCCTTTCCCGCGACCAGGGGGTTGGGATCCCTGGTCCCGATGATAACCCGGGCGGGCTGAATCTCGATAAGCCGGTCCGTGCAGGGAGGCGTTTTCCCGAAGTGGCTGCAGGGCTCGAGGGTCACATAAATATCGGCGCCCCGGGGAGAAGCATCAGTTTTTTCAATGGCTTCAATCTCGGCGTGCCTGCCGCCGAATGTTCGGTGGTATCCTTCGGCGATGACACGTCCCTTCTTTACGATGACTGCCCCCACCATGGGGTTGGGACTGACCCGGCCGATTCCTCTCCGGGCCAGGGCCAGGGCGCGCTTCATGTGTCGGATGTCGCTGCCGGTTGCCATGAATCCACCGTTTGTTTATTGTTATCGTGCGGTTCTGTGTCTATACTACAGGATGATGGATCTGTAAAGGCAGAGGAGGGGCCGGCTAACCGGTAATCATCTGAAAACAAAATTATTGCAATAGTCCCTTCTGTCCCAGAAACGATCGCCTGACTCCCTCTGATGGACGGACGGATCGAACTCCGAGAGGGGTCGAAGTTTTCGTCCGCAGACGAATTCACCGGCGTAGCCCCTGTCGAGGAGACAACGAAAAACATCCCACACATCACCTGATTCCAGATGTCTGTTCTCACACTCGAAAACCAAAAGAGGGGACTGCTCCTCCAGGATTCGTCCGGCTCCCTCGAAAACCCGCCGCTCCGCCCCCTCAACATCGATTTTTAGTACTTTGACGCGATCATTGACGCCGAAGTAATCATCGAGGGCAACGACAGGGACCGAAAGGGACCGGCACTCTTCGCGTTCGGTCAGGCGGGCGCCGACCGAGGCGCCGGGTGAAACTCCTGTCCTTCCAAGTATGTAAAGTGTGGTCTCTCCCGTCTTGTCACCTACCGCTTTCGCCTCGACACTTACATTGGAGAGGGCTAATCGCTTGCACACCGCGCGCAGGTACGTTGCCAGTTCTGCCTGGGGTTCAAAGGCCACCACGCGACCGGAAGCGCCTGTCCAGCGAGACATCCAGTAGATGAATCCCCCCTTGTTCGCGCCGATGTCACAGACCGTGTCTCCCGGACGGAGACACTCCCTGATGGCCGACAGTTCGGCCACCTCGTCCCGGTACCGCGTTCTCATGGCACGCCACATGAATCGCGCTTTCATTGCGTCCCTTCAGAGGTATTAATCAGTGTGCAGTCCACTTCGATGAGCGACATGTCTTCTTTCCTGCTCACGGGAAAGAGTCCCGTAATCGCAAATCCATGATCCTCGTAATGCCGTAACGCTTGATGATAATGAGGCATTCCCGCATAGATGGGGATCATGGACAGTTCCGACATCATGCAGACAATGTGGGGTACAGAGCGCCGGGCACCGTCAAAAACCTTGAGATCATACCCCTGGGTGTCCATTTTCAAGAAAATGCGCTTTTTTGAAACATCCCCGATGTGAGCGGCCAGGAAATCGTCTACGGTACTGACGTCCACCGTTTCTTTTCCCGACAGGTCAACTTCTTTGTAGAGTTCTTTTCCAAGCGAACCGGGATCGAGAAAGGACGCGAAGTCCGACGAGGCGGTTATGTTGATGGATTGTCTGCCCGGGGAATTCCCCAGGGCAAGTTTGTAAACGTGCCACAAATCGTCATTGCGGCTCTCTTTCCGTAGTATTTCAAATGTTTGGTGTACCGGTTCGAAGGAGTGAATTTCAGAGCGGTATCCTTCCTGCCGCAGCTTTTTCGCGAATGCTCCGGTATTCGCTCCCACATCCAGCACCAGGTCTACCCGGCAGAGTGATATCAGCTGGATGATATGTGAGTCCGGGGTGACCTGCCGTTTGCGGTTAATGAGTTCGTACCCGAACAGGCGTGCTATTCTGTTCGATACATTCATACCGTGTCCACCGTTTCTTCCATCACTTTCATCCTCAGTCCCCTGTCGGCCGAGAGCATGGCGCTGCACCAGACTAACAGGAACCGTCCTTCTATCGCGGTTCCGAAATGTCCGTTGAAGAGGCTCGTAGCGCACCAGGCAAGCACAACGCCGATCCCCAGGAGATAATAGGGTCTGTTGATGGGCTGGATAAAAAAAGCTCCGATAAAAAGTAAAAACAGCCCGAGACCTGCCAGACCATAGTCAACCAGAATGATCAAATACTGGTTGTGGGGATCATGAATCGGTTCGTCCTGCCACCTTCTCTTGCCCTCTATCTGCTTCTCATTCATCAGTCCGGCATAGGCTGTTTCAAATCCCCCGGTGCCATAGCCGAAAAAAGGATGCTCACATCGTTTCAACAGAGTGATCGTATTTTTCCATGCTATAACCCGATACCCCATGTTTGTCGGCATCGGGGCCTGTTCGTAGGTTTTCAGCTCATCGATACCGTCGAACACTCTGTCGTGGGCAACAGGTGATATCAGGAGCAAAGAGACGATCAATACAGGTGCCGGCAGCATGAAGAGGAGTTTTGTTTTTTTGGGGGCGCCAAAAAAAATAAAAGCCATGATCAGCACGATGAGAGTAAGATAGCCGCTCCTGCCATGGGTTATCAGGACGATGTTCAGCGACAGAACGGCCGCTGAAATGATCAGAAACGGGGTGTTGACAAAGACAGAGGAGAGGGGAAACCGCAGAAGAACAAGGCACGCGAACAGCGCGACAGAGAAAAGCATCCCCTGGGTCGCCCAGTTCTGGACCAGTATGCCGGGGCCGTATTTAGTGCCCATTCCCAGGAGAAAACCGCCGCAGGACAGAAGCGCGGCCAGCGCGGAAAGGCAGATGAAAAAGGAGATAAACCGTTGTTTCCACAACGGGTCGGTATATACGGCGGCGACTACGGGTACGAGAAACAGTTTTCTCCAGCGTGCCCACGAGTCGACACTTTCCGGGAGAGGGGCGACGCTGTAAATGATTCCCAGAGTGATCATGAAATAAAGAACGAGAGCCATGACCACCATGGGCTGTTTCAGCGTCGCGAAGGTTTTACGGCGCAATTCCCTGAAGCCGATAACACACAGGAGAAGGAGGACCTCCATAATCACTGTGGCGGCCGTGGAAACCATCATGGCAAACACCAGGAGAATGACAAGTACTCCCGCCACAGAAACCGGGTTGATGGTCAGGTATTGTTTTGCCCGGGGTAACAATTTCTTCTTAACCTTTTAACCTTCAAAGAGCCCGCCATCGGAGCGGGGTATGGCGGGGCGGGTTAGACGGTACCGGATACTGTGTTTTGAAATTAATCAGCCTTCCGCATGTCTATTCCCAGGAGAGGGTAGAGATATTTTCTCCTGATAATTTTTACCTTCCATCCGATGGCGTCAAGGAGACGTCCCCGCTCCAGGTTCTGGATGCTGGACGGGAAAAGGCCCGTATGGGATCCTTGATTGGCAATGGTCGGTTCCAGCCAGAGAATAGGGATATCGAGTTCGGTGGCGATTCGGTCGATCAGGTGATCCGCCGGCAGGGGAATCCCGTGTTTAAGTACCCATTCCAGTTTCTTCCGCGCCGTCTCCCGAGTGATCCAGTATGAGTCCGCGGCCCTGACATAGTCAGCCCGGTAGAGCCGCGTTTTTTTCTCCAGTTTCGTCCACGGAACGTAGAGGGCACACCCGTTTCCAAGACTGATATACCCGCACTCTCCCCATCGTTCATAGAATTCCGCAAGGGCTTCTTCAGCCCGGATCTTGAAATTTTTAATGTCCAGGAGAACGTCATCCTCAAATATGAAGGCTCCTCTCCCGGTTCCATCCGCGATCCGGTTCCATGCAACGATATGTTTCAGGGCACAGGAAATTTCCGCGCCGCTCAGCAGGCTGTGGCACTTGAATCGTTCAATTATCTCCGGTGTAAGCTCATCCCTGTCGTGATCGAGGATCCACTCGAAGGGCAGTTTCAACGCTGAAAACTGACGGATAATACTTTTTTCCCTGTCCTCGTATCCTTTTTTCACGTGAAGAACATAGATGCCGTTTCCTGTTTCTGCCTCAATCATGTGAGTCCCTCACCGATTCTTCGGAACCCGGGAAAGCGTGGTCTTCCATCGCTGGTGGACCCAGAGCCACTGGTCGGGATACCGCCGTATCGAATGTTCGATGATCGTTGTAAATCGCTGCGTGTTCGCGCGGATGTCATCAGTCCTGTCGCCGGTTCGGACAATGTCGATCTCCTCGCCTATCACAAGTCGGTAACGGTTGTCCGGTTCACGCACCATATAGGCGGGGATTACGGGGGCGCCGGTGTGAAGGGCAAGCAGGGCAACGCCTTCCGATGTACAGGCCGGCCGGCCGAAAAAGTCCACGAAAGGTCCTTCGTACCAATCCACGTTCTGGTCGATCAGGATTCCCAGGATTTCGTTATTTTTCAAGCTTCGAAGCATGGTCCTCATAGAGCGGGTTTTTGAAACCGGTGTGTTGCCCGTGCAGGACCGTATTTTGAAAACCAGGGTATCCAGCACGGCGCTGTCCAGAGGACGGTAGATTACGGTGAGGGGTTTCAACAGCAGCGAGAAGGCCACCGCTTCGAGTTCCCAATTACCTAAATGGGCACCGAACAGTAACACGCCCTTGCCCTTTTCGAGGGCCTTCCTGCAATGTTCCCTGCCCTCCACACGTACCACATCCGCAATGTTCCGCTCTGTGAGGCGGGGAAGATCGAAAAATTCCGATGCTACAATTCCCAGATTCCGAAAGACTCTCTTGACGATGGCAACACGCTCGGCCTTGGATTTTTCGGGGAAGGCCGACTCCAGGTTTTTAAGCGCCACAGACCGTCGCCGGGACAGGAAATGATAGGACAGTTCCGACAGTTCCGCGAACACAAACCTTCGCATACGGGATGGAACCGCCTGCGCGCTCCGCAGGATAAGATCGGCCCAGAGCTCTTTCGGATTGCTTCCCGTTCCGCTCATCGATTTTGCGCTCCGCGAGAGCCTGACAGCCCCAGGAACACCTCTTCATAGCTGTCGGTTATCCGGTCCCAGGAACAGGACTCGGCGGTCTTTCGCGCCCGGTCTCCCATCTTTTTTCGAAGCGTTTCATCCCGTAAAAGATTCAGAGCCGCTTTCAGCTCATCCGTTTCTCCCGCCAGGAACCCGTTTTCTCCGTCATTGATCAGGCCCGCCACGCCGGCGACGGGACTTGCGATAACCGGAAGACCGCATGCCATTCCTTCAAGTATGCTCATGCCGAAGGCCTCCCTGCGTGACGGCAGTACTACCACATCCGCCCCGGCGTAGTATCCCCTCACGTCATCATCGACATGGCCGACGAACTCGACACGACTCCCTGTTCCACAGGAGATCGCAAGCCTTCGGTGATAGTCGAGACGTTCCCCGCGACCCACGACAATTAATTTCATTCCTTCGCCGATAGCGGGAATCAGCTTATCCAACCCCTTGCGCCGGAATTCTCCTCCCACAAACAGCACAGTCAGTTCACCCGTCGATGGGCCTCGTTTTTCCCGTGACCGAAGTGCGGCGATTCCGTCCGGATGAAACCAGGTAAAATCAACCCCCGGCGTAATAACCCGCACCCCTTCCGTGCGCCCGTAGCGGGCCTGAATGTCGTGCCGGATCACCTCCGACACAGCCACAAGTCGGGGCGACGCCATCTGTTTTTTTTCCAGCCATTCATACAGCCGGCTTCGGGGGCTCAGATACAATGTGAAAAGTCTTTTCAGGAACGCGGTTCCCCCGGTGAAGCCCGACCGGTAACAGAACGTGTGAACCGTGAGAACATCCTGGCTGTATGCCCGCTCATGGGAGTGGATGGCATCATAGTTCCTGCCCTCGAGCAGCCGGGCTGTCTCCCGGGCATAGGAGAGAGAGTTGGCCACGGTCCTGTAGGTATGCCGGTCCGGTACCTGAACGTGCGTCATTCCGGCCGTGAGTGAGGTATCCACGTTTCGGGCGTAGAGATCTATGTCGTGTCCGCGATCCCTCAGGCGGCGGGCAACTTCGACAGCGTACCGTTCAGCCCCTCCTGACAGGACGAAATTTTTAATTAACACTGCTATTTTCAAGTGGATCATCCTCGTCGGGATCCTGTTTCTGATCGCTTATACTATCCTGAGAGCGCAAAAATCAACCCCGACGGCTTCGTAAAAAGTTGCCGGAGGCATTATAAACAACCGGGGGCTTTTTACAAAGCCGTCCTCAATCAGACGTTTTCCGACTTCTTTACGAGACGAGTTCGTCAACCTTTGCGGGATCGGCGGCATGGTTCACCGGTTCGAGCGCCTGAGAGGCCTGTCAGCGGGGCGGCGTCACAGGGCGAAGTGGTTTATCCGGCTCACCATTTCCGGCGATCAGGTGGTTTCTTCGTCCTCGAGGTATAGACGCTTGGCATAGCGATAAAAGGTGTGTTCTGCGTTGTACAGGGCCACAAGGAACCCTTCCCGTCCGTCCAGAAATCCTCCCCGTCCGATCCAACTGTAGAAAAACGCCCAGAGACCATGGGAGACGGCTCTGGAAAGTGTGGAACCTTCCCCACTCCGGCGCATCATTTCAGCACCCGCCGTTGTGTAGCGGTTCATCGTGTCGATGACATCCTCGAGCGATTCGAAGGCATCGTGAAGTATGGGGTTTTCAAGCCGTCCCGTGGTTCCCTCCACGATAAGGCGTTCGTGAACAAGGTCGTTGCTGAACCGGGCGCGCCCGGTTCTGACCAGGCGGGTTATGTAGTCGGGCCACCAGCCGCTGTGTCGGATAGTCCGACCGCAGAAATATGACAGGCGGGGCATTTCAAAGGCTTCCGGAGCGTTCGGATCCGCCATGGACCGTACCATTTCTTCCCGCAATTGGGGAGAAATCCGCTCGTCGGCATCAATGGACAGAATCCATTCGCCGGTTGCCTTCTCGAGGGCGCGGTTTTTCTGCGGGCCGAACCCGGGCCAGTCCGTTTCAAAAACCCGGGCGCCCCGTTCGCGGCAGATTCGCACCGTGTTGTCGGTACTGCCCGAATCCAGGACGATGATCTCATCGGCCCAGGCGACTGAATCGAGACAGGCGCCGATGGCAGCCTCCTCGTTTTTTGTGATCACGATGACAGACAGCACCGGTCACCTTTTGCTCCGCGGCGTCCCGGCATCTGTTTCAGGCGCCGCTCAGGTATTCGTTGATGGCACGCGAGGCGGTTCTCGCCGCCCCCATGGCGAGGATAACCGTGGCGCCCCCCGTGACGATGTCGCCGCCGGCATACACGCCCTCGCGGCTGGTGAGGCCTGATTCGTCCTTCGTGACGATGTATCCCCACTTGTTGGTTTCAAGTCCCGGCGTGGTCTGGGGAATGATGGGGTTGGCATTGGTGCCGATGGCGACAACAACTGTGTCGACGTCGATCTCGAATTCCGACCCCTCGATGGGAATGGGTCTCCGCCTGCCGGAGGCGTCGGGTTCCCCCAGTTCCATGCGGATGCAGCGGATCTGCTTCACCCAGCCGTGTTCGTCGCCGATGTACTCTACAGGATTGTGCAGAAGCTTGAACTGGACGCCTTCTTCATGGGCATGGTGAATTTCTTCCTGCCGCGCGGGCATTTCCTTTTCGGTCCGGCGGTAGATGATGTAGGCGTTGTCCGCTCCCAGCCGCAGTGCCGTTCTCACCGAGTCCATGGCCACGTTCCCGCCGCCGATGACGGCAACGTTTTTGCCTCCGGCGATAGGGGTGTCATACTCGGGAAAGCGATAGGCCTTCATAAGGTTCGATCGGGTCAGGTACTCGTTGGCCGAGTATATGCCGTTCAGGTTTTCGCCGGGGATGTTCATGAAGACCGGGGCGCCGGCTCCCACGCCGAGAAACACGGCATGGAAACCCTCGTCAAAGAGATCGTCAATTGTTTTCAGCCGCCCGATCACGGCGTCCGTGACCAGCTTGACACCAAGTTTCCGGAGATAATCAACCTCGGCGTCGACGATTGCCTTGGGAAGCCTGAACTCGGGAATACCGTAGACCAGAACGCCGCCGGCTTTGTGCAGGGCCTCGAATATGGTCACCTCGTGGCCCAACTGGACCAGGTCGCCGGCGATGGTAAGACCCGCCGGTCCGGCTCCGACAACGGCCACCCTCTTGCCCGTCGGGGCGGCGGGGGCGGGAATGTCCACGATGCCCGAAGACCGCTCGTAGTCGGCGGCAAACCGTTCAAGCCGTCCGATCGCGACGGGTTCGAATTTCTTTCCCAGTATACAGAGTTTCTCGCACTGGTCTTCCTGGGGGCAGACCCTGCCGCAGACGGCGGGAAGACAGTTCTTTTCCTTCAGCTTCCTGGCGGCTCCAATAAAATCCCCTTCGGCGATGAGGTGTATGAAGGCCGGTATGTCGATTTCAACGGGGCAGCCGCCGACACAGGTGGGTTTCTTGCACATGATGCACCGCTTGGCCTCGGCCACGGCCTGTTCCTCCGTGTATCCCAGGGGAACTTCCTCGAAGTTCGTTACTCTCACTTTCGGGTCCTGCTCCGGCATGGGCTGCCGGGGCACCCGTTCTTTCTTCTCTTTTTTCGGTTCCTTATTTTCCGTCATGTGCGCACCTGCATTCCATCGCCTGTCGTTCCTGGTCGGAGTACATGCGAAGGCGATTCATCAAGAGGTCGAAATCAACATCATGGCCGTCGAATTCGGGTCCGTCCACGCATCCGAATTGTGTTTTCCCCGCCACCGATACCCGGCAGGCACCGCACATTCCCGTGGCGTCCACCATGATGGGGTTGAGGCTGACGATGGTTTTGATTCCATAGGGTTTTGTGACGTTACAGATGACACGCATCATGGGCACGGGTCCGATGGCGAAGACACGGTCAATGGTTGTTCCCTTGTCGATGAGTTCCTGGAGAACGCCACTGACAAAGCCGTGATAGCCGTAACTTCCGTCATCGGTTGCCGCGATCAGTTCATCGCTGGCGCGGCTCATCTCCTCTTCCAGTATCAGCAGATCCTTTGTCCGGGCGCCGATAATGGAGATGACCCTGTTGCCCTTTTCCTTCAGGGCCGTCGCTATGGGGTACACGACCCCCACGCCGACACCGCCGCCGATACAGACGGATGTTCCGAAGTTTTCGATTTCCGTGGGTCGTCCCAGCGGGCCCAGTACGTGCTTGATCGAATCGCCCGCCTCGAGTTCGGCCAGGTCAGCCGTGGTTTTCCCCACGGTCTGGGAGATGATGGAGATGGTACCCCGTTCCGTGTCGGACTCGACAATGGTGAGGGGAATCCTCTCGCCCCGATCGCCGATCATCAGAACGATGAACTGTCCCGGCAGGCGCTTTCGAGCGATTTCCGGAGCCTCGAGGACCAGCTTCACCACGCTTTCGTGGAGATATTTTTTTTCCAGAACTGTATTCACTGTTCGCTCCTTCTCGCGTAACGATTGGTCAGTAGTCCCGAGTCAGGCCGTCGAGTTCCGCAAGGGAAAAAACCGGTCCATCCTTGCAGATGTACTTGTGGCCGACGTTGCATCGGCCGCACTTGCCGATGCCGCATTTCATGCGCATTTCCAGCGATGTCAGTATGTTTTCCCGGGAAAATCCAAGGTTGAAGAACTCCGGAAGGGTGAATCGGATCATGATCGGGGGACCGCAGATCACCGTCACGGCATTGTCCGGGCTGGGGGCGACCTCCTTGCAGACGGCAGGAACGAACCCCTCCCGTCCCTTCCAGTTCGCGTCCCCCTTGTCCACAGTGACACACATTTTAATGTCGTTTCGTTTTTCCCAGGCCTTGAGTTCTTCCTTGTAACAGAGCAGTCCCGGGGACCGGGCGCCGTAAATTACGGTGATGGTACCGAATCGGCTCCTGTTCGTCTCGAAGAGCATGTAATTGACGAGCGACCTTAAGGTGGTAAAGGCAAAACCTCCGCCTACGACAACGATGTTTTTCCCTTCCAGGAAATCTATGGGCCAAGGGTTCCCCAAGGGTCCGCGAATACCGATTTCGGCCCCTTCGTCCAGGTCGTGAAGGGTACTCGTCACCAGCCCCGCCTTCTGGACGGTGAATTCAAGATACCCGGGCCGGGTTGGTGAAGATGCGATTCCGATGGGGCTCTCGCCTTTGCCGTATATGGAAAGTTCAGCGAACTGGCCGGGAAGATAGGTGAAGTTTTCCTCATCTTCCCTGTTCACGAAGACGAGGCGGAAGGTTTTAATGTCTCCCGTATCCACCTCGGTTATTATCTTTTCGACCCTGGCCGGGACGGGTATGTAGGGATTGCGCATCGCAGCTCCTTCAGTGGTCATGGTTGCTCACTCTCCTTCAAGGCGCCTTCGGCGACGGACAGTATGTCTATGTTGACGGGGCAGAACCGGGTGCAGCGCCCGCAGCCCACACACAATGTTACTCCGAAGTTCGTAACATAATATGAGAATTTGTGGTTGACCCGTTGGCGCAGCCGCTGGGAGGTCTTCGTCCGTGGGTTGTGTCCGCTCGCTTCCAGGGTGAAGTCCGTGAACATGCAGGCATCCCAGAGCTTTCGGCGGCTCCCCGAGCGGAAGAGGGTTTCGTCATTGATATCGAAACAGTGGCAGGTGGGGCAGACGAACGTGCAGACTCCGCAACTCAGGCAGGCCATGGCGGCCTTTCCCCAGTAGGGGCTGTCAAAAACCTTTGCCAGTTTTTCCGGGGCATGCTCGAGGTTGATGGTCCGTGTTTTCTGTTCAACGCCCCAGGCGATCCGGTCCCGGTAGAATGCTTCTTCCTCTGCGGAGGCTGTGTCGAGTTCGAGGGACGCCAAAAGTGCCTCACCCTTCCCGGTCACTGCTTTCAGCAGGAAGTCCTTGTTCCTGCGGACCATGAAAAGGTCGCTTCCCCTGTCGTCTGTGGCGTGAATGTCAAAGGCGCTGAAAAAGTCGACCTCATCGACTTCATCGAAGGCATAGCCGATGATCGTCGTGGCGTCACGCCTGGTTTTCCAGTACGGGTCGGTAATGCCGCCACTCTCAAAAATAGCGTCCATTATCTCGAAACTCTTGACGTCGCAGGGTCTTACACCCAACACAATCTGCGGTCTGTCATCAATGGGTACCACGTCCGACTCGGTCCCTTCCCTCGCGATCCGGTACCGGACCATTTCATCGCACTGGGGGAACAATACGTTCTTGGGGCTGAGAGTGGTATTGTAAAAATCAAGTGTCACCTCTTCGGGGTTGTCGATCTGCCTGAAAGCTGTCACGTCTCCGTCGGCCACGGGAGCAAAGAGGCGTGCTCCGTTCATGAGAGCAGCCACGAAGCCCTGAAATGTCTCGGGGGTTATCTTTTTTACCACGGTTCGCTCACTCCTTTTTCACGTTCACACGGCACTCTCACTCGAGGAGGGAATCTGAATCCTCGACCCTGAAATCGACCATGACGGGCTTGTCATCGATGTTCATACCGGCAGTCTGATTGAACATCTCCTCACATTCCTTCGCCACTTTTTTGTGGAAGAGATAGAGAGGAATGTCGACGGGGCAGGCCCGACTGCATTCACCGCAGTCGACGCACCGTCCCGCCAGGTGATAGAATCGGGTCAGGTGATACATGAGGTTCCCGGCGGAATTGGGCGATTTGTCGGCCCACCGCGGGCGTGTCAGGTCGACGAAGCAGGGGTCGCAGTAGCACATGGGGCAGGCCTTGCGGCAGGCGTAGCAGCGAATGCATTTGTCCAGTTCCTTCTTCCAGAAGGACCAGCGGTCATCATTGCCCATCGCCTCCAGTTCGGCCAGAACGTCATAGGGCGAGCCCGGCTCTTCTGTTATTTCATCGCCGAGAAGTATGTCGAAAAGGACGGGGTTTGCCGTAGCCGCTGTCGTCCTCTCATCGATGATATCCCCGGTCTTGTGATTTCTCAGGCCCCTGAATGGAATGCCCAGGAGGACCAAGTCCTCCCTGCACGCTTTTTCTTCCTGTATGAGAACTACAACGGCCCGGCTGTCGACGCCCTTTACCGCCACCGCCAGCTTCGTACCCGCCGGCCAGTCTCCGATATAGCGCGCCATGTTGGCCGTGCAGTATTCGTTGAACACCAGGTCGTCCACCTCATCGAGGCTTCTCGCCGCGAAAGGCATGGGATGCTTTTCATCGTATCCGGCAGTCCAGGCCAGCACAGCTGAAACGGCTCCGCTCCCGAGAAGCCTGATCGCTTCTTCTTTCAATCGTTTTTCTATGGTTTTCGCGTCCGTCATGGTGTGCAGCCCGCCCCCTCTCTGTCGATCCTGAATGTATTCTGGGGACCCAGTTCCTTCACCGTGCCGGTGAACTCAGTGACTACTTCGGCGAAACGGTTTCCTTCCGAGGCTGATATCCACTCGACCCGGAACCGTTCCGGCTCCATTCCGGCAAAATCAAGAATTTTCTTCGTAATGGCCAGGCGCCGTCTGGCGTAGAAATTGCCCGTACCATAGTGGCAGTCTCCCGGGTGGCAGCCTCCTACCAGGACCCCGTCGGCCCCGAGCTGGAAGGCCCTGATAATGAACGAGGGGTTTATCCGGCTCGAACACATGACCCGCAGCAGTCTGAGGTTCGGGGGATACTTCAGTTTCGTCGTTCCCGCGAGATCGGCTCCGGTATAGGTACACCAGTTGCACGCAATTCCCTGTATTCTGGGTTCGAATTCCATTCCTGTCTCCCTGGTTTGTCAGAACTCCATTAAACCTTCTATCTCCGCCATGAGCTGGTCATTGGCGAAATGATGTGTGAGGATCGCCCCCGTGGGGCAGCCGGCGGCACAGAGGCCGCAACCTTTGCAGAGGGCTTCGTTTATTTCCGAGACACCCTTGTCTTCCTTGAAGAAAGGGGCGCCGAAGGGGCAGGTGTTGACGCAGTTCCGGCATCCGCAGCAGGCCGCCTCGTTCACGAAAGCCACGGTGGCCTCCAGCTCGAGGCGGTCCTTGACAACGATGGTGAGGGCCTCCGCGGCGGCTCCCGTCGCCTGGGCAACGGTGTCGGGGATATCCTTCGGACTCTGGCAGGCACCGGCGATGAAAACGCCATCGGTCATGGTTGCGATGGGTGCCAGCTTCGGGTGCTTTTCCATGAAAAAACCGTACTTGTCGGTGTTGAGATTAAAAATCCGTGCCATATCCCTGGCATCGGTCCGGGGTTTCATAGCCGGCGACAAGACGACCATGTCAACGGGAATCCGCATGAAGGTGCTGGTCAGGGTGTCTTCCACCTCCACGACCAGCTTGCCGGGCTCTTCCATCTCGTTGGTCTTGTCGGTGACGCGGGCCGCCTTGCCTCGAATGAACTTGACGTCCTCCTCCAGGATCCGGGCGTAGAACTCTTCGTACCCCTTGCCGGGCGCCCTCATGTCGATATAGAGCTGGTACACGTCTGCACCGGTTTTCTCCTTCACCAGATGGGCGAATTTCAGGGAGTACATGCAGCACACGCGGCTGCAGTGTTCAAAATGGTTTTTGTCCCGGCTGCCGATACAGTGCAGGATGGCAACGCTCGAAGGTTCCCTGCCGTCCCGCATGATCACCTTGCCGCCCGTTGGTCCCGCCGAGTTGAAGAGTCGCTCGATTTCGAGGGCGTTGTAAACAGCCGGGTATCGGCCGTAGCCGTACTGCACCAGCGGGGTGGTGTCCATGAGATCATAGCCTGTTGCCATGATGATGGCTCCCACCTTGATCTCCATGAAGGTGTCCTGCTGCTCGAAATCGATGGCCCCCTGCTCGCATACCTTTTCGCAGAGACGGCATCCTTTTCCTTTCTGAAGGAATATGCAGGTGTCACTGTCGATAACGGGTTTCTGGGGGACCGCCTGGGCGAAGGGTATGTAGATGGATTTCCTCCTGACGAGGCCTTCGTCGAACTCCGAGATACCCTTGCCGGGACATTTCTCGGTGCAGGCCATACAGGCGGTACACTTGTCGTGATCCACGTAGCGCGCTTTCTGGCGGATCCTGACCTCGAAATTGCCCACAAATCCCCTGGTTTCCTCGACCTCGCAGTATGAGAGAAGTTCGATGTTCGGGTTTTGAAGGACTGCGTCCATTTTGGGCGTGAGAATGCAGGCCGAGCAATCCAGGGTGGGAAAGGTTTTGTCAAACTGTGCCATGTGACCACCGATGGAAGGGGTACGCTCCACCAGATAGACCTTTTTGTCCGTCCGGGCCAGTTCCAGGGCCGCCTGGATTCCCGCGATGCCTCCACCTACGACAAGGACATCGGGATTGACGTCGATGAACCGGGACGTCAGCGGCGCCAGCAGGCGCGCCCGGTAAACGGCCCCGTTGATAAGGGCCTTGGCCTTCTCTGTCGCCACATCCTCATCTTCGGTGACCCAGGACACATGTTCCCGTATGTTGACGATGGAGAGCAGGTACTGGTTCAGGCCGCCTCCCTCGAGCACCTTGCGGAAGGTCATTTCATGCATGAGCGGAGAGCAGGCGGCAATGATGACTCTGTTCAGGTTATATTTCTTGATGTGATTCTGAATAAGCTCCTGGCCGGGCGTCGAGCACATGAACTTGTACTCTTCGGCTATGATCACATCTGGAAGAGTGCTTGAGAATTCAACCACTTCTTTGACCCGTATGTTTTTTGCTATATTCAGTCCGCAGTGGCAGACGAAGACTCCGATTCTGCTCATAAAGGCTCCTCAGTCTTGCTGTTCTAAACTCTCCAGAACCAGTTCCGAGAGATCTTTGACGGCTATCCTGTCATCGGCATTGGCCGTTCTGACGCTGTCCTCCAGCATGGCTATGCAGTACGGGCAGGATGTGGCCAGCACCGAGGCACCCGTTTCCAGGGCTTCCTCAATCCTGAAGTCGCTCAGGCGCTCCCCTTTTTCCCGTTCAATCCAGAGCCCCCCGCCTCCGCCGCCACAGCACATGCTCTGTTCCCGTATCCTGTCCATTTCCTGGAACTCCACGCCGGGCAGGGCGTTGATAATATCCCGCGGGGCGTCATAGATCCCGTTGTGTCTCCCCAGGAAACAGGGGTCATGGTAGGTTATTTTCCTGCCGCCGAAATCCCGTGACGGCGACAGTTTTCCTTGCCGGATCAGATCCGCCAGCAACTCGACGAAATGAATGACCCGGTAGGAGTCACCGTATTCTTTTGTGAAGGTTTCCAGGCAGTGGGGTGAGATGACGATGATCTTCGCGGCCCCCGCCTCTTTGAACAGGTTCCGGTTGTGTTCCTTCAGCCGTTCGAAGAGGTCGTAATCGCCGACCTTTCTCAGGCTTTCTCCACAACATCGGGCATCGGCGCCGACCAGACCCCAGTTCAGCCCGGCCCTCGTCAGGAGTTCAGACGTGGCACGGGCGACCTGAACGTTGCGTGCATCGTATGACACGGTACAGCAGGTGAAATAGAGGTACTCCATCCCCTTCTCGTAGATGGGGTATGCGTCCCGGGCCCAGTCGTTGCGCTTGGACGCATCACCGGTCCAGGGATTTCCGTTGGCCGAAAGGCTTCCCACCAGTGATCGGAGGCTTCCGGGAAGGAGTCCTCCCGAGGCATACACGCTCCTCGCCGCCGTGACGACATCGATGATTTCAACCCCGCGGGGACAGCGGTCGACACAAAACTTGCAACTCGAACATCCCCACATGAGGTCTTCGATGCCTTCGAGTCCGAACTGGCCAAGGCGGATGAGTGTACGGATATTGAAATGTGAAATTGGTTTCCAGGGGCATGTTCCCGAACAGGTGCCACACTGGTAGCATTTCTTCAGAGCTTCACCACCGGCCTCAATAATGGCCTGCGATACTTCCAGAAATGGCGATACGGTTTCTGACATCCTCGAGCTCCTGTCTGGCGTAAGAATGGTTTTTCCCGGCTCGTTCGCCGGGATGAAAGCAGCAATAGTATGGGGGATAATCGTTATTAGACGTGATTGCGAAGGAAATGCCGAATCTTGGAATGCGCAGTGTATTCAATTGTTTATCAACCCATGTTCACAAATATACGGATTGTGCCTCAAAGATACTTTCTTGTCAAGCATATTAACAATATTCTGAATATGCGTAATAAAATCAGGGTAAACAAAGCCCGCTGAATGACTGTCAGTCAGTTTCTTGCCGGATTTCAGGCGGAGCGACCGTTCTCTGAATTTCCCTCCAGAGCCTGTCTTTTCCTTCCTCCGTTTTGGCCGAGAAGAACAGCAGGTCCCGGCCGTCTTCCTCGATACCCAGTGTTTTTGTAATCAAAAGGGTCTGCTTCCGCAGTTCGTTCCGGGACAGCTTATCGCACTTGGTAACCACGATCAGGTATTGACGGCCCGTGGATTTCAGCCAGTCGAGCAGTTGAAGGTCCGCTTCGGAAGGTCTGCGGCGGCTGTCGATAAGAACGATCACAAGGCGGAGATTCGGCCTGTTCCGGAGGTAGGTCTCGACCATGGGGCCCCATTCACGCCTGACTTCCCTGGAAACCCGGGCAAATCCGTACCCGGGAAGATCTACGAGGGATATCGCGTCATTGAGCAGGAAAAAATTTATCAGGCGGGTCTTGCCGGGCGTCGAACTGGTCGCAGCAAGTTTTTTGCGGTTTGTCAGCCTGTTGATCAATGTCGATTTTCCCACGTTCGAGCGTCCCGCGAAGGCTATTTCCGGGTATACCGGCGCCGTGAACTGGGAAGGGACCCGGGCGCTTTTTACGAATTCCGCCGATGTGATTTTCATGATGCGATACCTGAACGCCGCTGCCTGTAGCGGTCTGTTTCCACGATCCCGGTCACCCTAGCATCGATGGAGCCGAAAGGTCAAACACTCTCCGGTACACTGTTTTCCCCGGTATCCGTCTTGACAGAAATGTGCTTTTCTGAACACATGCGACACTTCCCATGGATGAAGGCGCCGGAGAAACTCCCGGTCCGTGAAGGGGGTTCGTCCGGAACCGGAAAAGGATAGCATGATGGTGCGCATTGGAACGCTTACTCTGAAAAACAATCTTTTTCTCGCTCCCATGGCGGGTATTACCGATCTCGCCTGCAGGACGGTGGCGCGCGGTTGCGGAGCCTCCCTCTGTTACACGGAAATGATAAGTGCCGATGGCCTGGCGAGAAAGACCCGCTACTCCGAAGAATACCTGGCTTCAACGGTTCACGACAGCCCCCTGGGTGTTCAGCTTTTTGGCTCCAAACCCGCCGTAATGGCGGAGGCGGCCAGGTTGGCAGATGAAAGAGGGGCCGATCTCATCGATGTCAACATGGGCTGCCCCGTTAAAAAGGTTGTTCGAACCGGGGCGGGTGCGGCGCTGATGAGGGACCCCCGGCAGGTTGATGCCATTATCAGGGAGATGCGGTCGGCGACGGCTCTCCCCCTGACCGTCAAGGTGAGGTCCGGTTGGAGCGCCGGTTCCATAAATGCCGTTGAAATCGCCCGCATTGCGGAGGCCCGCGGCGCTGATGCAATTGCCGTCCATTCCCGTACGGCTCTTCAGGGATACCGGGGAACGGCTGACTGGAGGGTCATCGAGGAGGTGAAAGAGGCTGTCCGTATTCCCGTCATCGGAAGCGGTGATCTCTGGAGCGCCGCGGACGTGATGGACATGATGAACATAACCGGTTGTGACGCCGTCATGATAGCCCGGGGAAGTCTTGGAAATCCCTGGATATTTGAACAGTTATGTTCCATGCTTCGCCGAGGGTTCGCACCGCCGACGCCGACGGAACGGGAGGAAATGATCCGTCGCCATCTCGAAATGTCCGTCATGCTCCAGGGGATGAAAGCGGGCATGCCGGCATTCAGGAAGCATCTGCTCTGGTACACGAAAGGCCTGCCGGGAGGGGCCCTGTTCAGAAAATCCGTTGTGGAGGAGGAAAACATGGATACTGTACTTGAACGCCTTCACCGGTTTCTCCATGACAGGGAGCATCTTTCATTCTGAATGCCCGGAGCGTCCTTTCTAAGATGCTGATTTTAAACATAATCAAGGGCCACGGAAGCCTTTTCTTCGGGGAGATTACGCCTTGACTTTTTTGGGGGAACTGATATTTATAATACTACGTTCATAAATCCCTGCCGGATTTTATAAAGAAAGGTTTTGATAGCGTGGAGTCACATACATTTGATCAGCTTGAAGCAAAAATCAGGAAGGTTATAGACATGTACGTTCAGCTCAAACAGCGAACGGGGGAGCTGGAAGAGCTGGTCAGGACCAGAGACCGGGAACTGCGTGAAGCAACAGCGGCGGTCCGGGCCTTGAAGGAGGAAAAAGAGGCGGTAAAAGGCAGGATTGACTCGCTTCTTGAAAAACTTGACCACCTTGACGACTCACAGTAACGGGAAAAGGGGGATGTTTTTTGAAAAAACGTTTCGACATTCGGGTCATGGATCGCAGCTTTTCGATCCTCAGCGACAAGGAGGATGCCTATGTCGAAAGCGTTGTTGATTTCGTAAATAATCGGGCACAAGAAACGAGAAAGACGGTTAAAGACAGTTCGGATATGGACATCGCCATACTGGTCGCTTTGAATATAGCGGATGAGCTGTTTGAAATACGCAGGCAGCATGAACGGGATGTGGACCAGATGGAGATCAGGACGGCGAAATTGATTGATTATATAAGCGCGAAAGAACATATACTATGATGAAATCCCCTGCGATGTGCGTGATTAACCGGTTTTTTTTGATCCAACAGCCATATACACGGAAGCTCTTCCTTTTCTGTGGTGAGCATATCCGCCATTATCCCCCCGGGGGATAATGACGCGGACAGCCTGAAGCAGAATCAGGGCGTCCACCTTTGTATACGGTTCAAAAAGATGGTTAACACGGCATCGGCGGGGGATTAAAGGATAGTCACCCCACCTTCGTCTTTCTCACTGTATCCCCGTTGTATTTCACTGTGCCCCGGTTCCGGGTGTTTCGCGGCATTCCTGCCAAGCTGCGCAAAACTGTAACAGGAGGTATGAACATTGATCAGTTACGGATTGGTTGCGGCAATCATAGTGATATCGGTTGCTTTTGGAATTGGAGGGGGATACCTGCTGAGGTTGCGGATTTCCAGGAGACTCCTTGAGTCCTCGGAAAGCCTCTCGGCAAGAATCGTCGAAGAGGCAAAAAAAGAAACAGAGGCCATGAAGAAGGAGGCTATTTTCCAGGCCAAGGATTATCTTCTCAAGGCAAAGAACGAGCTTGAACAGGAAACCCGGGAAAAAAGAAACGAATACGACAGGCTTGAAAACCGCCTTCGTCAGAAGGAAGAAAATCTCGACAAACGGCTCGATATACTCGTTCAGAAAGAGGGAAACATCGAATCCCGTGAAAGTACTCTCGCGCGAAAAAATGAGGAGCTTGCGGAAAAGAGCCGCCATGTGGGCGAACTCATCAGTGAACAGCAGAGACGGCTCGAGAAGATCGCCGGGATCTCTCAGGAAGAGGCAAAGCATACCCTTATCGCGAGCATGATAACAGAGGCCAGGGGAGACGCCGCTGCTACGATTCGAAAAATTGAGGATGAAGCTCGCAGGGAGGCGGGGAAACGGTCACGGGAGATCGTGGCCTATGCCGTTCAGCGGTACGCCTCTGATTACGTGGCGGAAAATACAGTGTCGGTAGTCAATCTCCCCTCTGATGAAATGAAAGGAAGAATCATCGGCAGGGAGGGCCGGAACATACGTGCCATAGAAGCCGCTACGGGAACGGACCTGATCATCGACGACACACCGGAGGCGGTCGTTCTTTCAAGCTTCGATCCTATCCGCCGGGAGGTGGCGAAAAGGTCGCTGGAGCGCCTTATCAGTGACGGACGAATCCATCCCGGCAGAATCGAAGATGTGGTGAACAAGGTTCAGGGGGAAGTCGAAACGGTTATTCGGGAGACCGGTGAGCGGGTTGTTTTTGACATCGGCATTCACGATATTCATCCGGAAATCCTCAATCTTTTGGGTAAGTTGCGCTATCGAACGAGTTTTTCCCAGAACGTCCTGGAGCACTCTATCGAAGTGGCTCACCTGACGGGCATGATGGCGGCCGAACTGGGGTTGAACGTTACAGAGGCAAAGAGAGCGGGTCTCCTGCACGATATCGGCAAGGCGCTCGATCACGAAATCGAAGGAACCCATGCCGCCATCGGAGCTGAATACGCTCTGAAATACGGTGAGTCGAAAACCATTGCCGACGCAATTGCCAGTCACCATGAGGACGGGCGCAACAACACGGTGCTGGGCGTTCTCATCCAGGCGGCGGATACGTTGTCCGCGGCCCGGCCGGGGGCCCGCAAGGAAATGCTGGAAACCTACATCAAGCGCTTGGCCGATCTGGAGCGAATCGCCAACTCATTCAACGGGGTGAACAAGTGCTTTGCCATCCAGGCGGGGCGGGAAGTCCGCATAATGGTGGAAAACGAGAACACCAGCGACAATGACGCCGTCATGCTCTGCAGGGATGTTATAAAGAAAATAGAGTCGGAGCTGAGCTACCCCGGCCAGATCAAGGTTACCGTAATCAGGGAGATGAGAGTGTCCGATTATGCCAGGTAGAAACGGGGCCGTATGAAGCTGTTTTTTATAGGCGATATCGTCGGAAAGCCGGGTCGAAGGGCGATACGGATGCTGCTGCCGGCTATCAGGAACGAGCAGGGAATCGATGTGGTCGTGGCGAATTGTGAAAATGCCGCCGGCGGTTTCGGGGTGACTTGTGACGTTATCGATGAGCTGTTGGAAAGCCCCATCGATATTCTCACGTCGGGGAACCACATATGGGACAAACGAGAAATTATTGATTGCATCGATGAATATCCGACCCTTCTAAGGCCCGCCAACTATCCCGAGGGGTCGCCCGGCCGGGGATGGGTCGTCACAAACAATCACGGAGGGAAAAGGCCTCTGGCCGTACTCAACCTTGAAGGCAGGGTGTTCATGCGCCCCCTTGAATGTCCCTTCAAAACCGCCCGGCGTATCATCCGGACCGTGGGCGATTGTACGCCTGTCATCATCGTCGACATGCACGCCGAGGCAACGTCGGAAAAACAGGCTCTCGGCCGGTTTCTTGACGGTACGGTCAGTGCCGTCATAGGCACCCATACTCATGTTCAGACAGCCGATGAAACGATCCTCCCCCAGGGGACGGCCTACATCAGTGACGCCGGCATGACGGGAGCCTTTGATTCGATCTTGGGGATACGAAAAGAAGCAGCCATAGAACGGTTCCTGACGGTGCGACCCACGAAATTTGAAGTCGCCAAGAAAGATGTCCGGCTTCAGGGTGTTATCATAGACATTGACGATGATTCCGGCACAAGCCTGGCCATCTCCAGGGTCAGCGTGAAGCTGGATGCATGATATTGAGACCGATTTCTTTTGTCATTTCGGGGAGCATCTCGACGAGGAATCTTTCTTTGCCATTGTCGGCATGGAGGATTTCTCCCTGCGGTCGAAATGACGAAGAGGGCGGTCGAAATGACGGAGAGTTCGGTCGGATTGACGGAGGGACGGTCGGATTGATGGAGCCGAATCATGTTCAAGCTCGGCATGACAGAAGTAATATACCGTCGAAATGATAGAGAGTTCGGTCGGATTGACGGAGGAGCGGTTGGAACGATGGAGTTGAGCAGTCGCAATGACGCATTCGGCCGTTTTTCGAAGGTGTTATAGTATCATCACTGGTCAGGAAAGAGGGTATGAGCGTATTCAATGTATTGAAGAATCGGGGATTTGTAGAACAGGCATCGGATGATCGGCTGATCGAAGAGCTACTCGGGGAACAGAACATAACCTGCTATATAGGCTTTGACCCCACGGCCACGAGCCTTCACATCGGAAGCCTGATTCCCATCATGGCTCTCGTTCACATGCAGCGGGGGGGACATCGCCCCATAGCTCTTGTGGGGGGCGGAACAGGGCTCATCGGTGATCCGAGCGGAAAATCGGAATTGCGGCGGGTGCTGACGGTGGAGGATATCGAGGCAAACGTTGCCGGCATTCAGAAGCAACTTTCCCGGTATCTGGATTTCAGCGGGGGGAAAGCGCTCATGCTCAACAATGCCGAGTGGCTTGCCGGTCTCAACTATATCGAATTTCTGCGGGACATTGGTCGGCATTTCAGTGTCAACAGAATGCTGGCCGCCGAAAGTTACCGCATGAGGCTTGAAACGGGGCTCACGTTCGTGGAGTTCAACTACATGCTCCTTCAATCCTACGATTTTTATTACCTGTCCCGTCATTACGACTGTGTTCTTCAGATGGGAGGGAACGACCAGTGGGGTAATATCGTTGCCGGGATCGACCTGACCCGCAGGATGTCAGGGAAGCAGGTATTCGGCCTTACCTTCCCCCTGATCACTACCTCCCAGGGGAGCAAGATGGGAAAGACTGAAAAAGGTACGATCTGGATAGACCCGGAGCTGACGTCGCCCTACGAATATTACCAGTACTGGGTCAACACCGACGATGCCGACCTGAAACGGTTTCTTGCCCTCTTTACCTTCCTGCCCATGGAGGAGATCCGGGCAGTCGAGCGCTATGCCGATGCCGAACTCAATATGGCAAAATCCGTCCTTGCCTATGAGGCCACGAAAATCACCCACGGGGACGAAGCGGCCCGGGCCGCCTGGAAGGCTTCGGCCGCCGCTTTCGGAGCGAGGACCATCCCCGGAGAGCTCTTTCCGTCCAGCTCCATTCCCCGAACCGCCGCCGGGGAGGACCTTTCGGCCATCCCGGCCATTACTGTCGACAGTGAAATCCTGGATAAGGGTATTCCTGCCTATGAACTCTTCGCCGATACGGGGCTTTGCTCGTCCAGGGGTGAAGCCAGGCGGCTCATCAGCCAGGGAGGCGCCTACATCAACGGTACCGCCATAGCCCGCGTGGATGAACTCATCGGGTCGGACCGCCTTGACGGCAGGGGAGAAATACGCCTGCGAAAAGGCAAGAAAAACTACGTCATTGTGAGACCCGGCACCTCCTGAGAAGGGGGGCGGGCACAAACATTCCACGACCGTTGAAAGACGATCGATGGTGTTCTTTCTATCGTTCATTTCCTCAATGTGGGTCGCTGAATATCGTCATGTTGGTCGCTGAGTTCCGCCATTCCGACCTCTCATTTCCGTCATTTCGACCGCAGGGAGAAATCCTGTCAGGTACCAGCGGTAGCGAAAGATTTCTCGTCGCCGGGCTCCCCGAAATGGCGGAACGTTCAACGCTCCTGACAAAACGGACGTTGCGATGTTCCTCGGAAGACGGTTGTCTTCAACGTCGAGAAGTCATAAAACACATTGATATTCCGGCATATTTTCTGCTGAAGGGCCTTGTTTTGATTCAAGTGACAAGAAGGAGGCAATAAAAGGAGTGACCAAGGACAGTATTCGTAACATCGCCATTATCGCCCATGTGGATCATGGGAAAACGACTCTCGTGGACGGCATGCTCAGGCAGAGCGGCATTTTCAGTGATCACCGGCAGGTGACGGAGCGTGTCATGGATTCCCTGGACTTGGAGCGGGAACGGGGAATCACAATCATGGCGAAGAACACGGCCGTCCGATACGGCGACAGGAAGATCAATATCGTCGATACGCCGGGACATGCCGACTTCGGAGGCGAAGTGGAAAGGAGCATGAGTCTCGTCGACGGCGCCCTGCTGCTGGTGGATGCCAGTGAGGGACCCCTTCCCCAGACACGGTTTGTCCTGAAAAAGGCCTTGGCGAGAAAGCTTCCCGTCATCGTGGTCATCAACAAGATCGACCGGTCCGATGCCCGGATCGATGAGGTGGTCAACGAGGTCTATGATCTGTTTATCGACCTTGACGCCACGGAAGAACAGGTGGAATTCCCCATCATATACACGAACGCGAAGTCCGGTGTCGCCAAGACGGCGCCGGGAGACGGTTCGGAAAACCTCAAGCCGCTCTTCGATGCCATTGTCCGTTTTATTCCCGGCCCCGAGGCCGATGACGGTGCCGCCACACAGTTTCTTGTTACCGCCCTCGATTATGACTCCTACGTGGGACAACTCGCCCTTGGACGGCTGGCCGGAGGCGTTCTTGAGATTCACCGGGACTACAGTCTCTGTGGCGTGGGCGAAACAACGCGACGTATCACATTGTCAGCCCTGTACACCTTTGACGGCCTTCGAAAAATCTCCGCTGAACGGGCTGAGGCCGGCGATATTGTCGCCGTGGCCGGTGTGGATGACGTGGCCATAGGAGATACCATCGCCTGTGTCAATGACCCCCGGCCGCTTCCTCGTATTCAGGTGGATGAACCGACGGTGTCCATGATTTTCTATGTCAACACCAGCCCGACGGCCGGAAGAGAAGGAAAATTCCTCACGTCACGCCATCTCCGTGATCGGCTGGAAAAAGAAACACTTCGGAATATGGCTCTTGCGATCACCTTGCTTGAACAGAAGGATCGTTTCGAGGTGTCCGGCCGGGGTGAACTGCAGATGGCCGTCCTGATCGAGACCATGCGCCGCGAAGGTTACGAGTTCATGGTTTCAAAGCCCCGGGTCATTACGCGCATGGAAGGTGAAACGGTCATGGAGCCCATGGAGCGGGTTTATCTCGATATCCCCGAAGAATGTATCGGTATTGTTACGGAAAAGCTTTCCCTGCGCAAGGGACGGATGACGAATCTCGTCAACAGGGGAAGCGGCAGGGTCAGGGTTGAGTTTATCGTGCCCGCCCGGGGATTGATCGGCTTTCGGAGCCATTTTCTTACCGACACAAAGGGGGCGGGAATCATGAATGCCCGTTTTGAGGGTTATCAGCCCTGGTGCGGTTCCATCTCGCAGCGTGTCAACGGGGCTATCGTCGCCGACCGGGCCGGACGTGTGACCGCCTACGCGAGCCTTGCCATGGTGGACCGGGGAGAGCTTTTTACGGGAACGGGAACCGAGGTGTACGGAGGCATGATTATCGGGGAACGCAATCGCACGGGCGATCTATCAGTCAATATAACAAAGGAAAAACAACTCACCAATATACGAAGTTCAACCGCGGAAGCCACGGTTACCTTTCGTCCGCCCCGGCGTCTCTCCCTTGACCAGTCTATCGAGTTTATCGCCGAGGATGAACTCATCGAAGTCACCCCCGGAAACATACGCCTCCGCAAGATGGAGCTGCACAAGAACAGGCGGCAGGCGAACCATGGCCCGTAAAGACAGACCGGTTGGTTAGCCCGACACTTGTTTGTCCTTAACTGCATGTAATCGCAGGATTTTCTTCGGATAGGGGCGGGCATGCGTATCAATAGAATCGAAGCTTCCGGGATCGCCGTCTTCGCCGGAGGAGTTTCAGCAGGACGACAGGCGCCGTCAGGATCAGAAGGGCCAGGGCGCTGACGGCCCAGGTTATCATGGTCCCTCCCCGCACCAGGTCGAGGGGGTGCAGCGAGGGATCCACTGTAATGCGGCTTTCCGTGGAGGCATAACGGACCGGAATGTCGGGAATGCCGTCGCCGGTACTGTCGGGAAAGCTTTTCATGTAGGAGATCAGAGCGAGCCATTCCTTGAGTTCCTGTGCTTTCCCGTCAGGGCCGGCCATGGTGACAATGCCGTCGCTCATCCGCCGCAGGGGTTTCCCGTCCCGTCCTTTCAACTCTAACGAAAGCAGTCCTTTTGAGACATGGCTGATGTAGTCCACCATGTGGGCTGTATAGAGGTTCGCCGTTACGCGGTAGAGGCGGTTTTTATCCACCGGAAGCCAGGAACCTCCTTCATCCCGGATCATGATGGAGGTGACCCGGTCAAAGGGCAGCCGGTGGGGGTTATAGGCGCATTGAAGGCCCGACACGCTCAAGTGCGCGTCCCGTTTCATGGACGACACGGTGGTCTCCACCTCCATAAGTTTTTTCAGTTCCCTCCCCGTCAGGTAACCCGTGATGAGGGGATAGCCGGGGTTGCCGTCCGGGCCGATTCCCAGGGCAAGAATTCTGAAAATATCGGCGACGGTGACGGGACCCTCCCGCAGGGAATCCCGAATATGGCCCAGGGGCTGAATAGCGACGTGCGCCTCTTCATATTTCGCACCCCCGGCTTCTTTTACAGCGAAGCGGTAGGCATCGGTGATCAAATTCCCCAGGCCGGTTTCTCCGGGGAATTCAGACATATAGGAAAGTGTTTCCGTGGAAAAACCGCTCATGGCGACAGGCTGGTCGAAGTGAAGACCCAGGGGTTCGAGGAACCTGTTGTCGATATGCTTCTTGAATTCCCGGATCCTTCCGGCAATCTCCCCGTCTTCAGGAATGTCCCCCTTCACGGGTTCAACCCGGTATGAGAGAACCCGCGGTTTTGCGTCCCGAGGCACGTCCATTTCGAGAACGCCGAGCCAGGCCCCGTACTGCCCCGCAGACACGATACAGGTGGTGCCGGTAACGATCGGCTCCATCAGGAGGGTATGGGTGTGGCCGCTGACGATTACGTCGATTCCGGGAACCGCCTCGGCCAGGCGTTCATCCTCGGAGTATTTTTTTACAGGCCCCGTTCCCGTGTGCGACAGGCAGATCACCAAGTCCACCCCTTCACGGTTTCTGAGAATTTCCACCATCTTCCTGCTCTGTTCAACAGGATCGGAGAAGGTCACCGGCGGGGCAAAAGGCGCGTCCACCTGGGCGTTTTTGCCCAGTATGCCGAAGATTCCTGTTCGAATGCCCGCCTTTTCGATGACAAGGTATTCTTTGACGGGATAGGCCTGGAATTCCTCTTTCAAGGCACTGTCACGGGGATCATCGGGAGTAAAGACAACGTTTGACGCAACCAGGGCGGGTGGGTCGGCACGATGTTTTCGGGCGGCGGCGAGGGATCGGGCCAGTCCGTCGGGTTTAAAGTCGTACTCGTGATTTCCGATGGTAACGGCGTCGTATCCCATCTCTGCCATGAGGGTTAGTTCAAAGGCTTCAGTCATGAAAGCCGTGTGAAAGAGCGTTCCCATGCTGTAATCCCCGGCGTCCAGGAGGAGTACGGCCTCCCCATGACGTTCTCGATGGTCCCTGATAAGGGTCGCCAGCCGGGCGTGGCCTCCGGCCGGTACGAAGGATCCGTCGGGTTGCTCATGGCGCTGAGGCAGAAAATGGGAATGAAGGTCATGGGTAAAAAGAATGACGAGGTTGCGTTTTTCACCGAGGGCACGGGATGGAGTCGCCGCCGCCGCCACGACGAGGAACGCGGCCAGAAAGATGCGCAAAAGGCCATGGCTTCTCTTCATTTCGACGGCCCTTTCAGAGGAATGCGGCGTACTGTGAGGTATGCCTCAGTTTGGCGCACCCTCTCCGGAGCATGTCACAGACCATGTCAGCCACAGACTGCGGCTCGATCCGTGTGGTGGCGGTATAATCCCAATCCAGGCATGAACTCTGTCAGGCACACTCGCTGTAGCCGCAGAGCCGGCACACGGCGCAGCCTCCCTCATGTTCCACGATACCACCGCAATCGGGGCAGGCGCCTCTGAGGAAAGCGGGCTTTTCGCGAACGGAACCGTACCCGTTGGCGGCCATGTGGGCCTGGATTGCCTTGGCCACGGCGTCCGCGCAGGACAGGACCTTGTTTTCACCGAATCCCGAAGGCGAATGACACGAAATTCCCTGGAGCTGCTTGATGACCTGCCGGGCCTGTATTCCGCTCCGCCATGCCAGAGATACCATGCGCCCGATAGCTTCATTCTGGGAGGCCGCGCAGCCCCCCGCCTTTCCCATGGTGGTAAAAAGTTCGAAAAGGCCGTTTTTGTCTTCGTTGATGGTGATGTAACTGGGCCCGCATCCCGTCTGCATCTGGTAGGTCCATCCCTTGAGAACCCGTGGACGCTCGCGTTTTGTCCTCGGAGGCTCCTCACCCCGCGTTCCGGCGTCGTCCGACGCCGCTCCCGTGGAGAGGACCTGGCCGTCCCGGGACCCGTCCCGATAGATGGTGACCCCCTTGCATCCAAGCTCCCAGGCGAGCTCGTAGACGGTCGCGACATCTTCTATGGTTGCTCCGTTGGGGAAATTGACTGTTTTGCTTACGGCATTGTCTGTGTGTTTTTGAAAGGCCGCCTGCATCCTGATGTGTATTTCCGGTGAGATGTCGTGGGCCGTAGCGAAAATCTTCCTGATGTCGGCGGGAATTTCCTCGATGGCGCGGATGGATCCCTGCTGTGCGATCTGTTTCATCAGTTCCGGGGAATAGAATCCTCGTTCCCGGGCGATCTGTTCAAACAGGGGATGAACTTCCACCAGGATGTCGTTGTCCATGACTTTCCGGACGTAGGAGACGGCGAAAAGGGGTTCCACGCCCGATGACGCGTTCGCTATGATGGAAATGGTCCCCGTGGGTGCGATGGTGGTCACCGTGGCGTTGCGAATCGACGGTTCTCCCCGTTTTTCGAAAAGAGATCCCTTGAAATGAGGGAACGCTCCCCGCTTTTGTGCCAGCAACCGCGATGCGGCGTGGCCTTCGGCATTGATGAATGACATAACTCTGCCGGCCGTTTCAACAGCTTCTTCGGAGTCGTAGGGAATGCCGAGGAGAATCAGCAGGTCCGCCCAGCCCATGACACCCAGGCCGATCTTGCGGTTGCCCATGGTCATACGGGCAATTTCATCGAGGGGATAGCGGTTTATTTCAACTACATTATCGAGAAAATGGACGGCCTGATGTATCACTTTTTTAAGGCGATCCCATGATATACGCCCAGCCTCGACCATTTTGCCCAGATGTATCGAACCGAGGTTACAGGACTCGTAGGGAAGGAGGGGTTGTTCGCCGCAGGGATTCGTTGATTCGATGGTGCCGATGTGGGGGGTAGGGTTATCCCTGTTCAGACGCTCGAGGAAGATGATGCCCGGCTCACCGTTGTTCCATGCCTGGCTTACGATGCGGGCGAAAACCTTCCGGGCGTTCAGCGTTCCGACGGCCTCGCCGTTCCGGGGGTTGAAGAGATCGTAATTTGTATCGTTCTTGACCGCTTCCATGAAATCTTCCGTGATTCCCACGGAAATATTGAAGTTGTTGAGTTGTTTCTTGTCGGACTTGCACATGATGAAATCCATGATGTCCGGGTGATCCACCCGAAGTATGCCCATGTTGGCGCCCCGCCTGGTTCCCCCCTGCTTGATGGTTTCCGTGGCTATGTCAAAAACCCGCATGAAGGAAATAGGGCCGCTGGATACGCCGGTGGTGCTTTGAACCACGTCATTCGCGGGTCGAAGGCGAGAGAAGGAAAATCCCGTTCCGCCGCCGGACTTGTGAATCAGGGCCGTGTGCTTGACGGCATCGAAGATTTCCTCCATGGAGTCGCCCACGGGCAGAACGAAACAGGCCGACAATTGCCCCAGCTCGCGGCCCGCGTTCATCAGTGTCGGTGAATTGGGCAGAAATTCCAGGTTCGCCATGAGACGATAAAATGCTTCGGCAAGCACCGCCGTATCGGCGTTCTCGTCGAACATACGATCGGCCTCGGCCACGGCCCGGGCAACCCGCCGGAACATGTCGGCCGGTGTTTCCAGAATCCTGCCGGACTCGTCCCGTTTCAGATAGCGCCGCTCGAGAACAGTGACGGCGTTCGCGGCAAGGTGTGGTTGGGAGGGGGAACTGTCCTGATTCATGGCACAAAATCTCCTTAATCAGAGGGTATGAGGGTTGGGATGTATACGCTATATGTGGTAAGAATTGAAATTTGACCACAATATATGGGGGTTGTCAATGCAAAAAACGACAGGGCCGCCCGGCTGTTCCCGCCGGATTAAGACCTTTAGAGAACCTATCGATTGTGTCATTTCGATATCAAGGAAAGATTTCTCGTCGCTTCGCTCCTCGAAATGACATTTTTAAAGGTCACTTCGAGCGTTTCCCCGTCACTTCGAACGTTTCCCTGTCACTTCGAACGCATGTGAGAAGTCTGAAAGATCTCTCGCTGTGTCCGGGACATGGATTTCTCGTCGCTTCGCTTCTCGAAATGACGGATCTTAAGACGCTCCTCGAAATGACACAATTCAAGATAAAGGTCTCGGATTGTCCCGTTCCTGGATGTCACCTCGTCAGGTGACGGTACTTGACGCGATGGGGCTGGTCGGCGTCTTTGCCCAGACGCTGCTTGCGGTCTTTTTCGTAATCGGAATAGTTGCCCTCGAACCAGGTGACGGTGCCGTCCTCTTCGAAGGCGAGAATATGCGTGGCGATCCGGTCGAGAAACCACCGGTCGTGGCTTATGATGACGGCGCAGCCCGCGAAATGCTCAAGCGCTTCTTCCAGGGCGCGCATGGTGTTGACATCCAGGTCGTTGGTCGGTTCATCCAGAAGCAGCACGTTGGCACCCTGCTTGATGATCGTCGCCAGGTGAACCCGGTTACGTTCGCCGCCGGAAATCATGCCGGCTTTTTTCTGCTGGTCCGTTCCGGTGAAATTGAAACGGGACACATATGCCCGGGAGTTCATATCCCGGCTTCCCAGGTGGATGCTGTCATTACCGCCGGAAATGATTTCCCAGATGGTCTTGTCCGGGTCAAGGGCGTCCCGCTCCTGGTCGACGCAGGCGAGGCTTACCGTTTCGCCCACCCTGATGACGCCGGCGTCGGGATTCTCCTGTCCCGTTATCATCTTGAAAAGAGTTGTTTTCCCGGCTCCGTTGGGACCTATGATTCCCACAATGCCTCCCGCGGGCAGCGAAAAATTCATATTGTCGAAGAGAAGCCGGTCACCGTAGCTTTTTGCCACCCCCTCCGCTTCCACCACGACTTCTCCCAGCCGCGGGCCCGGCGGGATATATATCTCGAGATCCTGGGGAGATTTCTGCGCCCCCTGGTTGAGAAGATCCTCATAGGCACTGATGCGCGCCTTTGACTTGGCATGGCGGCCCTTGGGCGACATTCGTATCCATTCCAGTTCCCGCTGCAGCGTCTTCCGGCGTTCCGATTCGCTTTTTTCCTCCTGCTTCAGGCGGTTATACTTCTGCTCAAGCCAGGACGAATAATTTCCCTTCCAGGGGATGCCGCGGCCCCGGTCAAGCTCCAAAATCCAGCCGGCCACATTGTCCAGGAAATAGCGGTCGTGTGTGACGGCAATCACGGTTCCTTCGTAGTGCTGGAGGTGCCTTTCGAGCCAGGCAACCGTTTCCGCGTCCAGATGGTTCGTGGGTTCGTCGAGAAGCAGGATGTCGGGCTTCTGCAGCAGGAGGCGGCACAGGGCCACACGCCGTTTTTCCCCGCCCGAAAGAAGACCCGTGGGCATGTCTTCCGGGGGACAGCGCAGGGCGTCCATTGCCATTTCAAGACGGGAGTCGATGTCCCAGGCATCAAGGCGGTCTATGGTTCCCTGGAGTTCGCCCTGACGTTCCATGAGACGGTCCATCTCGCAGTCCGACATCGGTTCGGCGAATTTTTCGCTGATTTCATTGTATTCCCGGACGACGGCAACGATGTCTCCGAGTCCTTCCTCAACCACGGTCTTCACTGTTTTCTCAGGGTCGAGAAAAGGCTCCTGCTCCAGGAATCCCACGGTAAAATCCGGTGTGAGGATAGTTTTGCCCTCATACTCATCATCGACACCCGCCAGAATCCTCAGGAGAGAGCTCTTGCCCGAACCGTTCAACCCCAGTACGCCGATTTTCGCTCCGTAAAAATATGACAGAGAGATGTCGGAAAGCACCGTCTTGTTCCCGTAGTGTTTGCTTACCCGCATCATGGTGTAGATTATTTTGTTCCGCCCTTCACTCATGATCCGGCTCCCGGTACTGCTGTCCGCCCATGCTCGCTCATGCCTGTGCTGATTCGGTTACCGTGACCGAGATCATCCGGTCTCCCTGACGAATGGCGTCGACCACGTCCTGACCCCGAACTACCTTTCCGAAGACCGTGTGCCTGCCGTTCAGGTGAGGCTGGGGCGAGTGAGTGATGAAAAACTGGCTTCCGTTCGTTCCCGGGCCGGCGTTCGCCATTGAGATGACGCCGGTTTCGTGGGTCAGTGGGTTGCCGGTTGTCTCGTCCTGGAAACAGTATCCCGGTCCGCCTCTTCCGGTACCCGTGGGGTCGCCCGTCTGGATCATGAAGTTGCCGATAACCCGGTGGAACAGGACGCCGTCATAAAATCCTTCACGGGCGAGAAAAACGAAATTGTTCACCGTTACCGGCGCGTGGCGGGGGGAGAGCTCCAATTCCACCTCTCCGCTGTCCGTTGCTATAATGACCCGGTACTCTTTTTCAGGATCGATCCGCATGGCCGGCGGACGATCCCACTGTCTGTTTCTCATGAAAGGTTTCCTCCCGGCGGTTTCATAGTGTCCGCGAGCCCTCTTGGTAGCATCGAGGTTTCGCAACGTCAAGAAAATAGAGGTCAGGCGGACGACATGGAGCGGTACCGTTCACTCTTCAAACAACACCCGGTACTCACCGTATCCTTCCCCGGCGAGGTCCTCCCTGGGGATGAAGCGCAGGGAGGCCGAGTTGATGCAGTATCGAAGACCTGCAGGAGGGGGACCGTCGGGAAACACATGGCCGAGATGGGAGTCGGACCGCAGGCCTCGAACCTCCGTCCTCATCATGCCCAGGCTTCGATCCTCGCGTTTCGTCACGGCGTCCTTCGAGAGTGGGCGGGTAAAACTGGGCCATCCCGTTCCGGAATCGTATTTGTCCCGGGAGCTGAACAGCGGCTCGCCGGATATGACATCCACATAGATGCCCTCCCGGTGATTGTCCCAGTATTCGTTCCTGAAAGGCTGTTCCGTTCCGCCCTGCCGGGTTACCCGGTACTGAAGAGGCGTCAATGATTGCTTCAATTCTTCATCGGAAGGCACGTGATACCTCCTCTCGCCCGGCGTGAGAGTCCCGTCGGGCGCGCTTTCTTTCCATGTTTCTTTGAGGAAGGCTTCCCGTCCCGAACCGGAACGATACATTTTGTAATGAAATGGTGAACTGCGGTAATACCCCCGGTGATAGTCCTCGGCACCGTAGAAAGCAGCGGCGGGTCTGATCTGTGTGACCAGCGGTTTTGAAAAGCGCCCGCTTTGTTCGAGATCCTTCCTGGACTGCTCGGCGAGCCTGCGTTGTTCGTCATCGAGATAGAAGATCGCCGTTCTGTATTGAGAGCCTCTGTCGGCAAACTGTCCTCCATCGTCGGTGGGGTCTATCTGCCGCCAGAAAACCCGGAGCAGTTCACCGTAACTTATTCGTTGCGGATCGTACGTTATCCGGACTGCCTCCATGTGGCCCGTCCGCCCGGAGATTACGTCGCTGTAAGACGGGTTCTCCGTTGTTCCGCCCGTATAGCCGGGAACAACTTCGAGAACGCCATCCAGCCTGTCAAAGGGTTCTTCCATACACCAGAAGCACCCGCCGGCAAAGACAGCCGTTGACGGTGCGCGGTGCGGTGCGGCCGCGATCGTTTCCCCGGTGTCACCTCCCACCGCGGGCGGAGGCACGGCGATGACGGCCGCCATGACGAGCAGGGCGCCGGTGCCCGGTATCCCATAGAGCATCGTTCGTCTCCTTCGATTCGTTTTCGATGTTTTTTCCATGCCGGTAATATAATCACGAACCTCCACAAGGGAAGGAACATCCCGGTACTTCCAGCCATTGACGGTTACCCCGGGCATTCAGGTTTGACGGCTTCGTACTATGGTACCGGATGCCTGGTTGCGCTTTCTCCTTCGCCGCCGCGGCATACCTCCTCACAGTAGGCCTCAGTCCCCGGGATGCGCGCGCCGTGTCCCGGGGAGCTTTTTACAAAGCCGTCCTCTATCGGACGTTTTTCGACTTTGTACGGGTGTATCGGGTTCGAAAAAGATAATCATGCTGGACAAGTTCCGATGGTTTTTGTATGAAATGAGAAAGTGGACGTACCCTTCCCCGCTGCCCGACCGGAAGGGTCTCCATGCCGCGTGATCATGATAACGGAGAAAATTCTGTGGAAAACGATGTTTTCAGTGCCCTCATGGCGAAGGCGCGGGAGGAGCCCTTCGCGAAAAAAATGGGTCTTCGGGTTCTCGAGGTCAGCCGGGGATACTCCCGGGTTGCCATGACACTGACTCCCGAAATGGAAAACATTTTCGCAATGACACATGGTGGTGCCATTTTTTCCCTCATTGACGAGGCTTTTGAAATGGCTTCCAATTCCCACGGAACGGCTGCCGTGGCCCTCAATATGAATGTCACCTACATCACGGCACCTCGACAGGGCGATACCCTGCAGGCGGAGGCGCGGGAATCGAGCAAGACCAGGAAAACGGCTCATTACGCCATAACCGTCCACAACGGCGGAGGTGACCTCATCGCTACCTGCAGCGCTCTGGTGTACCGGAAGGATCAGCCCCTTTCTTTTCTGTGACGGCGGACGAAGCAACGACCGGCCGTTGCCCTCTTTGTTTCGATGGCGGATGGTAATTGCCCGACAGTGACAACGGGATGGTCCAAAGGCGGAAAAGAGGCTCATGATAACCGATAAGGCAGGGAAAATCGTTGACGGGCTCTGGTATTTCGGCCGGCAGGAATCGGGAATCTACCTCCTGGAGGGATCTTCCTGCTCCATGATTATCAGTGGGGGCATGAACTGGATTCTCCCCGAGGTTCTGGATCAGATGGAGAGGTTCGGAATCGACGAGCAGCGGATAGAAAAACTCCTGATTCTGCATGCTCACTTCGACCACATCGGTCTCGTTCCATTCTTCAAGCGCCGCCTCCCCCGGCTGACGGTGTATGCTTCGGCGCCGGCCTGGAGAATTATCAACAATCCTGAAGCCATCGATACCATAAACCGGTTCAGCCGCACAACGGCGGAATACCGCGACCGGGCCCACGTTCTTGACATATATGACTGCGCCTGGCGCTTTGATGTGGGAGGTGTCACCGTCGCGGAAGGGGATGTGATCGATTGTGGTGATAATGACGTTAGAATCATTGAAACCCCGGGGCACTCATCATGTTCCGTCAGTGCCTATGTTCCCGCGAAAAAGGCGCTCTTTCCGTCCGACGGGGGAGGAATTCCCCACAGGGGCGGCATTATAGCGTCGGGCAACTCCAACTACACCCTCTTTCAGCAAAGCCTGGAAAAGCTCAGCTCACTCGAGGTTGACCTGCTCGGCGCCGACCACGGCGGCTACATGACGGGAGAGGACGCCCGGCGGTTTATTGGAAGAACCATCGATGTGGCGCGGGATTTCCGGAAACTCATGGAAGAACTGTACTGCCGCATGGGCTCCGTCGATTCGGCGGTGGATGAGCTTATCATCCAGGCACGGGCGTCCCGTCCCGACTTTTTTCTGCCGTCCCGTATCCTCAGGGGGGTTTACGGCCAGATGCTCCGGCACGTTGCGGCCATGATGGACGAAGGAAGACAGGAGGGCCCGCATGTGCCGGGAGAACCCGGGACATGATGCCGGCCGGGCGCCGGGTACGGAAAAGAGTTTGCATTTTGGAGTATGTGTGATACATGGCCCTCAACAGAAAGAATGCAGCGTAGTTTTTATGACCCTCCCCGGCAGTATTCTTTAGTGTACCTCATAAAAAAAGAAAGAATTCCAGGAAAGCGTGAAGTTTACCGAGCTTAATCTCAATGAAAAAGTCCTGAAAGGGATTGAAGATGCCGGATTCGAGGAATGTACCGCCGTTCAGGCCCTCACCCTTGCGGAGACACTCAAGGGCCGGGACGTGGCTGTGCAGTCCCGGACGGGAACGGGAAAGACGGCCGCCTTTCTCATAACTATTTACCAGCTCATATGCGAGGAGTGGACACAGGTACGCAAGAAAGCTCTTATCATCGTCCCTACCCGGGAATTGGCCGTACAGATAGAAAAGGAGGCGGCTCTTCTGGGGGGCCATCTGGACGTCACCATGGGAAGTATCTATGGCGGCGTGGGCTATGCGGCCCAGGAAAAGATTCTTGGAATAGACGCCGACATCATTATCGGCACGCCCGGAAGGCTTCTCGATTTCAGCCGATCGGGAAAACTGAAACTCGGGGAACGGGGTATTCTCGTCATAGACGAGGCGGATCGGCTCTTTGACATGGGGTTTTTGCCTGATCTGCGAAGGATGCTGCGGGGCATGCCTCCCCCCGACCGGAGGATGACCATGCTCTTCAGTGCCACTCTGGACGCAGCGGCGCGGGAGCTTGCCTGGGAGCATATGAATGATCCGGTGGAAATCGCGGTGACCCCGGATCGGATGCTCGTGGAGGAAGTGAGCCAGGAACTCTATCACGTGGGCTTGAATGAAAAAATGCCGCTTCTCCTCGGGATCATGCGGAAGGACAATCCCCAGAACGTTCTTATCTTCACAAACACAAAACACGATGCCTACGAGCTGTCGAAAAGGCTTGAGTACAACGGGTACCGCAGTACCTACATGATAGGAGACCTTCCCCAGAGCAAGCGTCTTGCAATTATCGGAAACCTCAAGTCCGGGAAGGTTCGCTACCTTGTGGCAACCGATGTGGCCGCCCGGGGCCTGCACGTGAATGACCTGGAGATGGTCATCAATTATGATATCCCTCAAGACTTTGAGAACTATGTCCACCGCATCGGCCGGACAGCCCGCGCCGGCCGTCCGGGCAGGGCCGTAACCTTCGCCTGCGAGAAATATGTGTATGGCCTGGATGCGATAGAAACATATATCGGCATGAAAATTCCCGTTGTCTGGCCCGATGACGAATTCATGGTTTCCGACGCCAGCGCCGGTATGCGCTTCAGACTTGCCGACAAGGGGCGGGAACCGAGACTGAAGGCGCGCGGGGAAGCAAGGGATAGACAACCTCGGCGGAGAAAAAAATCAGCCTCCGGAAGGCTGGAAAAAGCCGGACAGGAACGGGTCAAAAAAGAAACAACCGGGCATGAAACCGCGCGCCGCGACCAGGCTCTGAAACCGCCGGGAGAGAAGAAGCCGTCCCGGACACGAAAAGAACGGGAAGGCCGGAGCAGGAGGCGGCTCACCGGCGATCTTTCGCGGGAAGAACGGCTGGCCTATTATCAGAGCAAGTACGGAGATACCTTCATGTCCGAATTCCGGGGATCCGCCGATGCCGCCGGGAGTACTCGTCTCCTGCGGGACGCCCCGGGCGCGACCCACGACACCGGGGGAGGTAAGATGGAAAAACCCTCTCTCATAAAAAGAATCAGGCGGTTCCTGGGTGGAAGCTGAAAAAACAGTTGTGGCGGCACAGGAACGGAAAAGACCGGCTGCCGCCTGACGCGGTATCCGGTCTTTTACAAAACCCTCAGGTGTGATGGTCCCGTAAAAAGTCCAGATTTCCCAAAGGCAGCTTTGCAACTCATTGGAAATAGTGGGATCGATTTTCAAAATTCGCTATTTTGCGACTTTTTTCGAGCTCGTCAGGTGTGATGGTCCCGTAAAAAATCAAAAAACGTCCGATGGAGGACGTCTTTGTAAAAAGCTCCCCGGGGCACGGCGCGCGCATCCTGAAAATTGAGGCGTACTGTGAGCTGCTCCGCAGTGACGAAGGCCGGAGCGCACGAGACCTTTATTGTGTCATTTCGAGGAGCGCCTTAAGGTCCGTTATTTCGAGGAGCGAAGCGACGAGAAATCCTGATGATGGCCGTTAGTGAAAGATTTCTCCCTTCGGTCGAAATGACAAAAATGGCTGGTATTCAAGCTTACCCCTTGTCATTTCGAGGAGCGCT